>MAAC01018665.1_pt1 | contig 25430 bp, 25 predicted proteins | sample 1115981 | NCBI WGS metagenome assembly MAAC01 (sample SAMN04961126, study PRJNA320927) | seawater metagenome | isolation source: sample BD02T64 sea water enriched with oil for 64 days | place: USA:Gulf of Mexico | collected 2013-07-27
AAATGAATATATCTATAGAATCAATAACTAAAAAAAGCAAAAAAAATGAAAAAGCTATTTATATCTGTACTAGTGTTACTGCCGATGTTAGTTATTAGTCAAACAGGCACAGAGAATTATGTAAAATCAACTAGCTATCAAATAGAGACACTAAGTGATAATGTAACAGAAAATCAAAAACAAGAAACCGTTTCTTATTATGATGGTCTAGGACGCCCCAAACAAACTATAGGGATTCGAGCGGGAGGTGATAAACAAGATCTAATTACTCCTCTATTCTATGATGATCTAGGCAGACAGCCTAAGGACTATCTACCTTTACCATTAGCATCTAATAATGGTAATTATGTTATAAGCCCCTTGACATCCTTAGAAGCGTTTTATTTTAATAATTTTGAAGGAGACAGACACCCTTGGGTTATAAACCCCTATTCAGAAAAACGTTTTGAAGCTTCCCCTCTTAACAGAGTGTTAGAAATAGGTGCCCCAGGTATGGATTGGAAAATAAATTCAGATCCTGATATTGATACCGACCATACTGTAAAATTTGATTTAACAACAAATACAACTAGCGATCAAGTACGTTTGTATTTGGTAACATTTTTAGGAGGAAACACCGAAGCTCCTAAATTAGAGAAAAATGTATATTACTCTCCCAATCAGCTTTACAAAACTATTACCAAGGACGAAAACTGGCAATCCAGTGATGGGAACAACCATACAGTCCAAGAGTTTAAAAATAAATTGGGTCAAGTTATTTTAAAAAGAAGTTTTAATAACAATGCAAAACACGATACTTATTATGTATATGATGATTATGGAAACCTTACTTATGTTCTTTCTCCAGAAGCATCAGAATTAATTAATTCTACCATAATACATACTGAAATAGATGAGGCCTTAGACAAATTAGGCTATCAATACAAATACGATTATCGCAATCGACTTATTGAAAAGAAAATTCCAGGAAAAGAATGGGAATATATTGTATATAACAAACTGAATATGCCTGCATTTACCCAAGATGCCAATTTAAGGACAACTAATCATTGGCTCTTTACAAAATATGATGCATTGGGAAGGGTAGTTTATACAGGTAAAAACATCTATACCGGCACAAGAGAAGACCTTCAAAGTCTTATGAACAATACTTCTTATTTATTTGAGGAAAGATCTACAGCTATTCAAATAAATAATGAAACCATTTATTATACTACTTCGGTCTTTCCGACCGCCAATAATTACGATATTTATACAGTTAATTATTATGACGATTATATAGATTCAGATAATCTTTCAGTCCCTACAACGGTTTATGGAGAAACAACAACTAATAATCTTCAAGGACTACCAACAGTTTCAAAAATAAGGGTATTAGATCCTTCCAATACAGGGCAGGCAGACTGGATTACAACCATTAGTGGATATGACCATAAAGCAAGACTAATTTATACCGCTTCAAAGAACAATTATCTGGGAACTACCGATGTTATTAAAACACAACTTGATTTTTCTGGAAAGATTCTAGAGAGTACTACAACTCATTTAAAAGACAGCAACCCAATTATTACAACGCTAGATTATTTTACCTATGACCATATGGGAAGGATCATAACCCATGAGCAACAAATAGATAGTTCTCCCATCCAGCTTATTTATAAAAATCATTACGATGAGATTGGACAACTAATCAAAAAAGATGTTGGAGGTGAAACCTTTGTAGATGGTTATACAGACCTAAATGGAGTTGACGTTTCCGTTGAAGGTACCGTAGAAAAGACAGGAGGCTCAAACATTTATTGGGATGCAGCATTGAAAACAAGAGGAAAAATAATGACAGAAGGCGGAGTAAGCTTTAAAGTAATTACCATCAAAAAAGGTATTAAAGGAGGGTTTTATAAAACAGGACAAGCCTTAGATTTATTTGACACTCTACATTATGGCATTATTTGTACAGATGAGCCTGTTCCTGGCACTAATGATGAACAGTATAAAGTAAAATATATTGAAAATGGACAACCAACAGACTACGCTAGTGTGAATTACAAAGTTGATGATGTCTTTAAAGTAGAGCGTATATCGACAGGTCCAAATACCTACAAAGTAGAATACTCTAAAAATAACGATCTTCCTTTTCGTACGGCTAATAATGTTCTAACAAATGTTATGTTAGGTAAAGCAGTCTTTAAAAAGATTGGAGGGAAAATTGAAGATTTTAATTTATTTGGAGCAAATATTGATAAGATTCTTCAAGAAGTAGATTATAAGTATAATATTAGAGGCTGGCTTACCAATATTAATAATGTTGATGTAAAAACTGAAGAAAAATCTTTAGATTTATTTAATTTTAGAATTAATTATAATAAACCTGAAGATTTAATAAATGGTACTCCACTCTATAATGGAAACATATCACAGACCATATGGAGAACTAAAAACGATCAAGTTAAAAGAGATTATCTGTACAATTACGATAATTTAAATCGTATAACAGGAGCTACTGGAAGGCAAGGTGAGAATCTAGATGTATCAAATAGTACAGATTTGCAAAATGTAAGTTATGATAGAAATGGAAATATTCTTACGCTCAAAAGATATGGATTTGATGATTTAGGATTAATGAGTGGTATGTGGGATAATCTTACCTACACCTATCAAGGTAACCAACTCCAAAAAGTGAGTGAACCATTTTACTACTCATTAAGAGAATATGGGTTTAAAGATGGAATCAATACTGGTGATGATTATGGTTATGACGACAATGGAAATATGACTATGGATGAAAATAAAGGAATCACAAGTATTGCCTATAACCATTTGAATTTACCGGAGGTAATTACCATTAATAATGTAACTGATACAGGCTCTATTACTTATATTTATGATGCAACTGGAGTTAAGTTGAAAAAGACATTTAAGAAAAATACAGATGCCGATAAGCATACTGAATATGCAGGAAATTACTTATATTCGGACAATGAATCTGTAGGGTCTATGCAATTAGAATTTTTTAATCATTCAGAAGGTTATATAGTACCTGTTGCAGGAACCACAAAATCTGTAAAAGGGTATAAAGAAGAGCCAGGAGGAGGAACGACAACCTACTCAGGTTACAGTTATGTTTTTCAATATAAAGACCATTTGGGGAATGTGCGATTATCTTATTCAGATAGTGATTTAGATGGGGCTATTGCTCAAGGTGAGATTATAGAAGAGTCTAACTATTATCCCTTTGGGCTTAAACAGAAAGGGTATAATAACGTAGTAGAAGGTGGTAACAGTTTAGCACAACAATGGAAATATAATGGTAAAGAATTTAACGAAGATTTAGATATTGATTGGTACGACTTTGGAGCTAGAAATATAGACCCAGCTTTAGGACGTTGGTTTAATGTAGATAATATGAGTGAAGATTATTTTGAATGGTCTCCATATACATATACGCTTAATAATCCAATATATTTTATTGACCCAGATGGTAATCAAGTAGATGATTTATGGTCCTTTAATGTTGATACGGGAAAGTTAGATTGGGTTAGTGATTTAGGAGGAGCTGATACGCAAATAGTCCAAGTTACTAATAATAATGGTGATGCTTTAGGTTCTGGAGCTGTTGCTGGTAATGAAGTTCATGTTGCAACACTTGAAAATAGTGTTTTTATTTCTAGTTATGACGCTACTTCTGACATACCTGGTAGTTACAATGCTAATTCTGGATATAATTATGATGGTTCTGACTTGAAAGCTAGACATGCTCAAAAAGAGCAAGGTGGTGTTTTTTGGGGATTAATTCAAAAAGCCGAAAATAGTGGAAATGCTGAAGCTGTTTCTAGAAGTAATGGTGTGCAACAATATGTTAATCAATGGGGCACAAACTCATCTTTCTACTATGGATTAGAACATTATTACGGACCTGACGGTGCTTCATTTGCAGATGATGCTACAAGAATGCTTAAAGGTCAAGGTAAGAATATTAGTGCTGGTTTATCTAAGAGTAAAGCATCATTTGGGAGTCTTAACGGTAGAACTAATGCATTTTCAGCTTCTGGAGCTACTGCAAAAGGTTCAAGTGGAAGTATAAGTAAATCTGCTTCTGGAGGTAGTGGACAAACAAAACAATTGAAAAGTTCTTGGAATCAGTTTTTAAGTAACAATAAAGGAACTTATAGTGGTAAAGGTTGGATTAAAAAAGCTTCTGCGGATTATAAAAGACTAAAATCGGGTGGATGAGAATAGTAAAAAGGGAGTTTGTTTATACTAGCTCCCTTTTTTATTTGAAAGTTATATATTCTATAACGCTAACTTTTACTTTTTTCCCATTATGAATGGCTGGTGTCCAAAATGACATCTCACTTATTATTTTGTTTACTTCTTTATCATATTCTTTACCTAAAGATTTGATTATTTCCACTTTATAAGGACATCCTTTTTCATCAATTAAAATATTAAAATATGTTGATTGCTCGTCGATTTTAATATTGCTTATTTTAAGATTTGAATGCTTTTTGAAAAATGCAAAAATGCTGTCATTGGAACCTTTATAATTAGAAGGGACATCAACTTTAAAGTTACTATATATTTGTTCTTTTTTATTAGATATTGAAATTTCCACTTCCTCTTGTGAGTAAGAATTGAATATTGTAAATATTAAAAAAAAGATTGATATTTTTTGAATCATAATTTATATCGATTAAAGTTTCTGATTTTTTTTTCTTCATTTGAAAACCAAGCAAAATATACCATAGGGAGTATTGCTAAACCAATAGGTAATAAATATACTGATTGTATGTTTCTCGAATCTAAAAACTTAGATAACGAAACAAAAACAAAAATTGAGCCAATTAATAAAAAAATTAATAAAACTTTTGAGTTAATTCCTTTTGATGAGTGAACACTATTAACATGGTATTCGTCTATTAACTTACAATGATTACAAGCAAATTTAAAGTTTGTGCCAATTTTTTTTGACAATTCATATCTATCTGAAGCTGTGGGATTTAATTTGTTGCTTTTTTTACAAAACTTACAATTTAGAAATAGTTTCACTTATAATTAAAGATTAAAAAACAAAGATATTAATTTTAACTAAAATATATTAAATTTAATTGTGTTGATTTAACAATAGACTATTATGTATAATCCTTGTTAAACCACAATAAATGGGTTTAGTTATTGAAGTTAATAAATGATAATTTTAAAGAGAAAAGTATTAACCTATCTCTTTTTAATTTTTATCAAATCCTTAAACTTATCCGTAAAATTGGTTAATCTACCTCTATCAGCAACTACACTGATAATATAACCCAACTCAATAAGTTTATCAAATTCAATTAGCATCACACGTCTAGTAGTTCCTAATTCTTTTGCCAAATCTGTACATGTAAAAATACACCCACCCATGGTAAGTTTTATACCAATTGAGTACTGTTCTATATATAATAGAATCAATTTCTGAATGGGTGTTACATCCTTTAGTTTAAGTATGTTCTTATTCATCTTATTGATTGTCATAATACTCTTCTTCAGCTTTATCATAGGCAGCAGTTTCAAAGTCGGTCTTATAGGTCTTATTCTTTAATTTAAGAGCCATCCACTTGCTTTTGTACTCATCCTCTGGCATTCTATTATTTTCAAATATCTCACCCTTTAGCCAATCGCTATACTCTTTGATGGTCGCTTTTGATACATTCTTACTAGCGTTATTTGTTACATCCATAAATGCAAAAAAGATATCCTTTTTCCATTTGGTAATAATCTTGTTAGCCTCAACTCTAAATGGATAAAAATCAAGTAAGTTGTCATTAGTAAACTCAACAACTAGGTCTATAATAGTTTCATGAACTTCTTTAATATCTATGTAATCGCTATTGGTAATTAAATACTCATTTAAAAGATTGTTGTTCTTGGTAATCTTCACTTCTAAATCTACATCCTTCACCTTGGGAGTATCTTTTTCCTTATTAAGATTGCCAAACTCTGAGATGAAATAGAAATGCCCCCTAGGTTGTTTTTCACGTTTAAGGTATCCACAATCCTCCAGATTCTCTAATGCTTTCTTCACCGCCCCTAAACTTATCTCTAGTCTTTTAGCCAATGCCTTTTGACTTACACTAAACTTGGTATCTGAATCTGATAGAATAACTGTTAGTATCCAATGGGCTGTTGGGGTGAGTCTTTTATCAAATAGTATTGAATGATGGATGGTAGTGAAACTACCATCGATGTTGGGTTTTCTTATTACTTTTTTATTACATTTTTTACTCATAGTATTTTATTTTAAACTAATTGTTATTATAATCCTCTTAAAGGATTTGGTCTGGCTTCGCCAGGTTTGAGCTGGTCTTATTAATTTTTTATACTATTAATCTAACTAACAATATCAAATAGTAAAGGATAAATGAAATTATTTTTAATTTAATTTGAGATAACTTATTTACATTACCATTTTACCCATTACCACTTTTCACTTTAAGGTGTGTGGTGGAACCTAAGTGAAACCACCACCCTTAAAAGTGTTTCTTATATTACTCTTATAGTAAAGGGCCCCCTAAAGTATACCCAAAATGGGGTCATTTTATGACCCTAAACACTAAATAGACCTATCTCAAATGCGTAAGCAAATACCAGCAATATTGATGATACACCAAGGATATTATAAGTACCATTTTGCACAACCCAGCACCCTATACCAACTAGTCTATTAAACCAAATCACATCAAACGGTCTATTCTAGGTGATAACACATCAAGGGCTTCAAGAAGTCTTTAAATAATTTGTCATGATTCCATGGGGAGTCCCCCCCCTTTATCTAAATACAACAAATCAATATAACCGTAAACCGACTTATCATGTCCATCTCACCAATTCCAATAGAGGTACATAATGTCATAATCAAATTTTTTACCCTAACCCCAAGAGTAATTACATGAAAAAGTCCTTGGTAAAACTTAGTTTTCATCTCTAAGTTTTTTTACCTTATCCTTTATCTGTTCTATTCTTTTTTGATGCTGGAGTATCTCTAGTCTATTTCTTATTCTCTCTTTATCTTCTGGGCTATCTACTAGATTTAATTCCAACTGTGTTACTCGTATTTTTTCATTGACATCTAAACTCATATCTGATTGGTATTAAAATTTGCAAATGATAGAATATGTTTTATAGTCTCGTTTGTAAATGCATTTCCTATTACATGATGGCTGGGTGTTTTCTTTAAAACCTTACCCACATATCCAAAGGGTAGTGTCTGCAATTTCTCTTGTTCTTCTATACTGAAAACCCTAAAGAGTTTTCTAGCTTGGTCATCGGTCATACCTTCAATGATATCTAACTTTTCATCTTTGGATGCATTTGCAAAATCTTTATCTTTAAATGCAACTTGACCAATACTTTTTTTAATATACCGAGCCAAGCCTTTAGAAGTAAATGGAATATTTTTTGTTAAAATGGCCAAACTTTTACGCCTATCACAAAATCCATTTTGAATTATACTTTGAAGGGTTATCTTCCTATCCAATGGTTTTTTAACCCCTGGGATATTGGTCCAGTAGATTCTATTACGATTCTGGGCACTTACCAAATTTGAATTTATCTTAATGGGTTTTACGCCTAGTAGGTTTGTAATGATATTACGGTCATTTGCTCTCATCGAGTTAACGTTCTCCATGATAAAAATTCGTGGTCTAACCTTATCCAATATTCTAAGAGCTTCATAGAAGAGTCTTGATTTATCTCCATCGATTCCCTTTCTATCTTTTCTAAGTATGGATAGGTCTTGACATGGCGAACCAAACACTACCAAATCAATTGGCGGTAACTTATCACAATCAATATCCCGAACATCGCCCAGTTGGATGGTATTTGGAAAATGATACTGAGTCACCTTAATAGCGTTCTTATCAATTTCTGATGCGAAGTAATTCTCAATGGGTATTCCTAACTGTGTAATTGCAAGTTGAGCCACACTGATACCATCGAAGAGCGATAAAACTGAAATATTTTTTCTATTCATAGAGTTGTTTCTCTATAAATATTTGAGACAAGGACAAACCTCTTTTTTAAGTACAATTATTTTAACTAAAAATCAACAACCTTAATAAGGACGGGGGTTACCCGATTATTAAAAAGTAAAATAAATTAAAAAAGACTAGCACGGGAACATTTTTCCTTATATCCTTGTGAAGTTACTTTCACTTTCAATGATTAGTGAAGGGTAAAAACATAAACCTAGTAATAATAGTAGTTAACAGAGGTTTTGATAAAATTTAAGTAAAAACAAGGCTCACTAAGGGTGAAAATCACCGAAAGTGAAACATAAAACAGCAATTATGGCATTAAAAGGACAAAAGACAAAATCAGATTTTTTAGAATGGGACAAGATGAAGACCCTTGTATTGAAATTAGAACGGGATGGTGATTATAAATTTGCACTACTTATTTCATGTGGGTGTTACCTAGGACTTAGAATTTCTGATTTACTTCAACTTAGATGGTCTGATGTACTGGATAATGAGTATTGTCATCTAATCGAGAAGAAAACCAAAAAGGAAAGAAAAGTAACTATCAATCCAGAATTATCCGAAATTCTAAATAGAATCTTTAAAGAAACCAATGCAGATGAATCTGTGTATCTATTTGTAAATCGATTTGGGAACAAACCAATTAGTGTGCAGCATGTAAACTCAAAGTTAAAAGAGATTTTTAATCATTATCAAATAAAGGGTCAGTATTCCTCACACTTTATGAGAAAGTCACTGGGTCGCCAGGTATGGACGGTAAATAATTACAGCGAACAAGCACTTATTTTACTTTCACAGCTTTTTAACCACTCTTCTATTCAGACTACCAAGATATATTTAGGGATTAGAGAGCAAGAAATCAGTGATTTATATTTGAGTCTATAAAAATAGTCTTACCCCCTTTCACTAGGGGGGTTATGATTAATTTGTAATTATTACAGCATATCATTAAGTGCTGTAATATCATTAATATAATGAATTTACCTTGTATAATTCAATTAAAAATGCTATATTTGCAGTATTATTACGAAATAACAGCTTCATGAATGAATCAACAGATATAAAACTCAAACATTGGTCCAGTAAATTAATCTCAATTTTCGGAATGTGGTTATGGAAAAAAGGTGAGTACGGTCATGCATTATTATGTATTACGGGACCACAATGGAGTTTTAAAATAGGACAACAACTCAGTATTACTTGGAATGATATGTTTGATGTTAATCATGACAGTTTTTATTTAGACATACCTGTGCGAGATAAAAGTGAATACATCAGACATGTATCTGGATTGGCTGGGCAATACATTGAATTAGCCTATGAGACTTTTGAAATCGAAAATATGAATGATAGCCTCTATATAAATTCAAAAACTGGAAAACCTCTAACAACATCATCGTTAAATAGGGAGTTAAAAAGGTTTTCAAAACAGTTTATAAAAGAGCAAGAAGAAAAACTAGAGGCAAAGTTATATCTTAAAGAATTAAAGTCTAATGCGTTTCAAATCGCATGGGGCTTAAGTACGGTAAAGAAGTATTATTATTCAAAAAAGAGTTTTGTAGCAGTATCAAGATTTTTGGGTCATAGAACACTAAAGGATACTATCTCTTTATTAGAAGTAAGTCCAAATGATGAAATAGAATTTGACTTTGCTGGCATACTAATGGCTGAAAAGTTGGGGGTGAATGTATTAGATAATACTAAGATGTTAGAGCATTATACAGAATATGCTATGAGTCGAAGTGATAGGTTAAAGAAAATGACCATCACTTAATAATCAATTGATATATAGTCAATTAAACATTTAGGATAATCCTATGGGTGGATACCTATGTCAAAAAATATAGAAAAATTAAATAATTAAGTATGCTAAACACAGAAAACAAGAACCATTTTACATCGGTCTATGAAGATATAGAGATTTCTGTATTGGGCGGCCTAAATGATATTAATATAGAAAGCCTTAGGGTGACTCTAAAGATTAATAAAGTGGATAGTTATGAGACCATACGTCATAGCATCAATCTTTATAATGCTACTCAAACAGAAAAATTCATTCGTAAAATATCTGAAGAGTTAGAGATTAGTTTTATTTCGGTTCGTAAAGCCATACTTAGTTTAATTAACGAGCTAGAGACTTATCGTTTGGATAATCAAGAACAAGTGGAAACAGAATCTACCAACGATTATCAATTAGATGAGCATGAACAAAAAGAAGCTTTAGAATTATTAGAATCTAAAGAATTACTAGAGTCTACTAATAACCTAATCGGTGCTAGTGGCATTATAGGTGAAGATAACAATCGACTACTGATGTATCTTATTTTCACCTCTAGAAAGACTTCCAATCCACTACATTGTATTTCTTTTGGAGCTAGTGGTACTGGTAAGACCCATCTTCAATCATCTGTTGCAAAACTTATCCCTAATGAAGATAAGGTAGAAATCACACAGTTATCTGCTAATGCTTTTTATTATTTTAAAAGATATGAATTAAAGAATAAACTTATACTAATAGAAGACCTTGATGGTGCTGATAATGGTCTATTACCCCTTAGAGAATTGCAGACCAAACAGTCTATCTCTAAATCGGTGGTACAAAAAGGCATTGGTGGTTTTGGTAAAACCCATAACCTAGTTGTCGAAGGACCTGTATGTGTTGCTGGATGTACTACTAAAGAATCTATCTACGGGGATAATTCCAATCGTTGCTTTTTGCTTTACATTGATGAGAGCCTAGAACAAGACCAGCGTATTATGGATTATCAACGAATGCACTATGCAGGTAAGGTCGATATAGATTATCAACTTAGTTCAGCTAAGTTACTACGTAACGTTCAACGATTATTAAAACCCATAAAGGTTATAAATCCGTATGCTGAGTTTTTAGCTCTACCGAAAACCGTATTTAAACCACGGAGAACCAACATTCATTACCTGCAACTAATCGAAGTGGTTACTTTCTATCATCAATACCAAAGGGAAGAGAAATTCGATGAGGTATCTGGAGAGGTATTTATTGAAACTACCCTGGAAGATATTAAACTAGCCAATACGCTTATCAAAGAGGTACTACTTAGAAAATCAGATAGACTCAGCGGAGTGGTAAGAGATTACTATGAAAACTTAACCAAGTATCTAAAAGATAATAAGACTACTTCTTACTCCAATGGTGAGATAAGAAGAGAATTTAGAATCACCGAACCAACTCTTAGACGGTATCACAAAGAGTTAGTATTAGAAGGATATATCCAAAAACAAGATGATAAAAAGGATACATCATTTTGCTATAAACTACTGGATGCAGGTGAGTTTAAAGACTTAGAAAACACCATAGAAAAGGCACTTAACTTATGTATTGAGGCCGTCACCTCGTCATAGGGTCGTCACCCATCAAATGACGAACCTAACTAACTGTATATAAGAAAGATAAGACAAGGTCGTCACTAAAATAAAATCAAAAGGAAGCTATGAAATTATTACCTCTTTACAATCCAACATTTACAGCCCTATTAGAATCCTATAAAGGCTATTTAAAGACTTGGAACTATTCTGATTCTATGGTCTATTATATGCCCATTCATCTAAGAGAATTTTTTCATTACTTAGAATCTAAAGGATTGGAAGACATTAGTTCTATTACCACCAACCTAGTTACAGAATATTACAATCAATTATCGATAAGAAAGAATCAAAGACGTGGTGGTGCTTTAAGTAATGGGGCCCTTAATAAGCATCAACAATCGCTAAAGCTATTTATCAAATACCTAAAAGATTTTGGTGGTAAACTCAACTTTGGGGTCCATCTTAGGTATGAGAAATCCAATACCCTAGATATAAAAGACATACTAACTATTGATGAGGTTTTTAAGTTGTTTGATGCATGTGATTATTCTCATGTATCAAGACATATTCAATCAAGGGACAAAGCAATGCTAGTGATATTATATAGTTGTGGACTCAGAAGAAATGAAGCAGTGGGTCTTAATGTTACAGATGTACATTTCGATAAAAAAGCAGTAGTCGTAAGAGAGGGTCGTGGTAATAAAGAACGTGAAAGGTTTGGGCTGGCTATTAACTCATTTAACCTAAAGATACTGGAAGACTATATGTTTAATTCTAGAGACAGTTTTATTAAATCAAAAGAACCTAAATCGCTTTTTATCAATAGAAGAGGAACACCTATGCAAGGTCAATCCTTTGCCAATAGAATAAAGGCTATTATAAAAGCAACTGAAAGTCCTTCTATACTAGAAAAGAACATCACCCCTCACAGTCTTCGACATAGTATTGCTACACACCTATTACAAGGTGGAATGCCTTTAGAAGAGGTTAGTGAGTTTCTAGGTCACAGCTCCATAGAAAGCACTCAAATCTATACACACATATTAGATAAGTTAGACAATGAATAGTTTTAAACAGTACATGGAGAAAAACACCTATGGTGATAGAACTATTGTTACTTATCTAAGGGAGCTAAAGAAATACCTAAGTTGGTGCAATCAAAAAGGATATGATGCTCAACAGTTAGAGTATAAGCATTGTGTAGAGTACATCGATTATTTACAAAATAGAATTACTTTTTTAGGACGTAAACTAGCTGAAAAATCAATCAAACAACAGATTGGGGTCGTGAAGGTATATTTCAAATTCCTAGTAAGTGAAGATGTTCGGGCTTTTAATCCTCTATCGGATTTCTTCTATAAAATAAAAAGAAAGTACCATCATGATTTATTATCACTTGATGAATTGGAAGAGTTATATGTTTGTTATCCTACCTTAGATATTAAATCAGTTTATAGTAGTTCAGTTGCCAATAGAAACAAAGTAATGATAGGCTTAATCGTATACCAAGGCTTGGAAGCAAAAGCATTAAAAAGTCTAAAAGTGGAACATATCGACCTTAACAAAGGTAGGGTTAATGTCCCTGGGACAAGGAAATCCAATGGTAGAAAACTAGATTTAAAGGCTTGTCAAATTCGTAATCTAATGCAATATCTTGAAAACGACAGAGAAGTGATTCTACAACGTATTAAGAGGTCTTCTAACGCTCTTTTCCCACTTAGCAACGACAGAATAAGCTGGATGATATTTGAAGCATTTAAGAAGCTAAAAATCATAAACTTTAGAGTAACTAATATTAAGCAGTTACGAGCTTCTGTACTTTCTTTATGGGTGAAACAATTCGATTTGAGAACTGCTCAGTACATGGCTGGTCATCGTAATATATCATCTACCAATAGATTTAAAAAGAATAACCTTGATTCACAACATGAGGCTGTTGAGATGTATCACCCGATGAGGTAAATAATAATAACATTCTTAAAATCGATAAATTATTATATATTGTCATTATGACATTAAATAAATTATGGTCAAATATTTGATAATATTTTTATACAATTCGATTGATTCTTAAATTAATTTTTTTAGAGAGACTGATTAGTTTACTTTAAAGCTATAAATAGTATTGCTTTATAATAATAAATGAAAAAACTAAAATTTAAAAGAAAGAAATTCCTTATTTCTAAAATTAGAAAAAAATCTCATAAAAGAAAAAAGAGAAAAAAAAGAAGTAATGTAAAAAGAGTTCATAAGCAACAAAATTTTTTGCAAAATGCTTATGAAAGAAGTGTAGAACTTATTAGGAAAAAAAGAAAGGATATTGTTCTTGCTCCTAAGAATGAGTTAAGGTTACTTTTAGACACAGAAAATGTAATTGAGTTTATAAGTAAGTTAAAAAGCTATAAGAGTACAACTAGAGAAGTTAAAAGCATTCTAATTGATTTAATTAATGTTGAAAAAATTGATATTGGAACAATTAGCCTACTACTTTCTTCTGTTAAAGAGTTAGGGTTATATGGTATTGATGTAATAGGAACTTTGCCTAAAGATAAGAAAGCAGAAAAAATATTTCTTGATTCTGGTTATTTAAATCATATGGGCGAGGTATCTAAATCATTGAAGAAATCATTGAGAGTATCTAACCAAGAGAACTTGTTGTTAATGTTGGCTAAAGAAAAATCAGAAAGTAAAAAAGTTGGTGAGTGTATTAAGTTAGCTATAAAATCTCTAACTGGAACTTCATCACACTATCCACCCATATATGGGATAGTACAAGAAATGAATGGTAATTCAGTCGAACATGCATACAAGAAAAAGACACACTGGATTTTAGGAATAAATCATGATAGAATTAATAATAAGCTAATCTTTACATTTACCGATAATGGTTATGGAATAATAAATACATTAAAAAAGAGATTTAAAAAAGCAGTATTTGATAAGCTCAATTTACATTCAGATGAAATTATTCTAAATGGTGTTTTTAATAAGGAATATAATTCTAGATTTAAAAAACAGTATAATAGAAACAAGGGTTTGCCAGTTATTAAGAAAGCCCAAGATGAAAATAAAATTAAAAATTTAATTGTTATATCTAACAAATCAATAGTAAATATTAGCACTAAAAAGGCTTGTAGATTAAATAACGAGTTTAGTGGAACATTTTATTATTGGGAATTAGATATAGAAACTTATAAAAATGGAAAAAATATTAATTAGGGTTATAGACTTTACAGAATACCCAGGGGTTAGATATAAACATCAAGGAAATAATGATACTGGAGAAGATTTTTATTTTGAAAAAATAAAGTCTTCATTTGAAATGGCTATAAAACAAAATAAATCCTTGGAAGTGGATTTGGATGGGACTGCTGGATATGCATCTTCTTTTTTAGATGAAAGCTTTGGGAATTTAGTTTATGATTTCCCATTTAATGAAGTCACCAATCGCTTAAAAATTAAATCTGATGAAGAACCAGATTGGATTGAAATAATTTTTGAAGAAACATTAATTGAGTGGAAGAAGAAAAAAGACCATAATCAACCACGGAAAGCTCAATAATATGTCCAATAAAAAACTGATTTATTTTGGCTTAGCAATTATTGCATTAGTAATTATACTGATAATGTGCTTTCAAAACATAACTTTAGTTGCTGATAAATTGAGTTTAACTGGCATTCTAATTAATGTTCTTATAGCAATATTAGCGGTAACATATTTCCAAAATAGAGAAAGTAATTCAAGGTCACTAAAAAATTATTTTATTAATGAAATTAGCTATCTTAAAAAGGATTATGACAATTTTATAGATAATATCAAATCTGATAAATTGAATTCCAATAAGATAAAAAAACGATTTAAGGAATTTTCTATAAAAAACAATCTATTAGAGGATTTCTTAAAGAAGGAACTAGGTATAAAGAATACTTACATTCAAAAAAAGAATAGGGAGATTCATCAACTTGTAACTGAAAGTTATGAATTTAATAGCATATATGACAATTCATTGATTTCTTTATCAAATGAAGATAACAATAAGATAATTAAAGTTCATAAAGAGCTTAATTATCATTTAATGTCACTAATTGTTAAAATTAACAAAATTTAGAATTTTATCTCTTTCTTTTAACTCATCCTATTACATTAGTATTCCCAAGATGTTATCATTCCAAAGTCTTATACCAATAATGAAAAGCTTCTAAGTTATGTTTCTTTAGCTTATTAAGTGCTGAATAGCTATGGTTACTTATCACCCATGCGGTCATATCCTCTTTCTTATCAAACCTATCAATATTAGTTTGATTTCTTTGAATTTGTTTTACAATGTAGGATGCTTTTGCCACTGCGATTTGTGCCTGGGGCTCTCTGAACTTTTCACCGTATATAAAACTTGATAAATTTTTAACTCCAGATTGCATGGTCTTAAATTGGTCATTATCAACTCTACCATAGCAGCAGTAATTATAAGAACAAGCAATGATATCATCTATGATTACTTGATAGTTATCTGGGTCCAGTTCTTTATAGGTAAGTTCTCCGTGAGCTACTTTGATGAAGTTCTCTTTTACACCATCTAGGGATGGCATCCTATCAAACAAACTTGCAATGTCGTAAACTTGTTTTAAGACCTCTTTAGGTTTGCTAAGAGGAACACCCGTTGTGTCGGGTCCATAAGCTGTTAACTTATCACCCAATATAGCGGCTAAGGTTGGAGTAATGACCTTAACTGGATTGTCATCTTCATATATAAGAATGTGTGACACCTCTATTTCTTGTGTAGATACATAAGGATTCTCCTCAAAAACTACATCAAGAAGGATATTATTAGTATCACCCTCTTGCTGAGTCACTGGCTTGTAGAATAACTTAAAATGCTTTTTTTCAATTTTAGACTTTGTCTTTCTCGCATGTTCTTCCCATTTAATAAAATCAGTAGCTGCTACTACCTTGTCTAAAATCTTTTCCAAACTCTGACTCTTGTCTTCGATAATAATATCTATGTCGATGGAAAATCGCCTTGGCTCTTGTATCATTAACATCAATGAAGTACCACCCTTGAATATGAAATCTAGTTTAGCTATTTGAAGTGCTTCCAGTAATATTAGAGCACGAATTACCTTTTCAACAATTATTGGGTCAGCATGGAACTCCTCTCTTTTTGAATATATCCAATCTGGGTGAAGACTTTCTTTTAGTATCATCCTCTACATGTTTTTATTGATTAGTTTTTCTACTAGTGGTCTTTTTTTTCTTCTTTCTGCATATCGAAATAAAGTATCTTTATTAATCGTATTGTACTGAAATGCATTTTCAATGATGCTATCTAGGTCACGACCTTGATATGTTGGATACGATTCAACATCTACTATAAGGTCGACAAGTATCTTTTCAATCTTTGGAATTTGTACTTGTTTTATCTTTTGAAGAGGTGCATCTGTTATTAAGTTCTTAATGATGATAATGGGTTTTTTGGTATTTGCATACTTATTTAAGATGCTTCTGGATGGGTTTAAAAAAACATTCCCTCGTATATTTGAAAGGAAATAAAAAACACTTTCTTCTGAACCTTTTTCTACCTCTATAATGGTCTCATAATTACTGGGTATATGTAACATCCACTTTGCTACCCACTTGGTTGACCATATGCAAATATCTAAGTATGGATACTCATTTTTAAGTCTTGAATAAAGATGTTTATACTGAATAGATACCAATGGTTCAAATCCCATTTGTCTACCTAACTTATATTTACCTCTCCCAATTCTTTGGATTATACCATTTTCAACTAGTGCATAAATACGCCAACTAACCGTAGTTGTTTTAACCTTATCATCAAACTTTCTATAAAAAGAGATTATGTCACTAACCATTATAAATTCAGCTTCATTAAAGCTAGATTTAAATTTTTCTATATGTAGTTTTTTTATATTGATAGAACAGTTATTGGTATACAAATATACAAAACTATATTTCGTCACCAAATTCATTTTAGTGCCGATATTTAGTTTTGATTCATGTTAAGCGAAAGAACAACGGTTTGATTAGGTCCATAAGGCTATATACTTATATTTAATAATTATTTATAAGCCTATATACTTATAAAATTGTACTACCAAGAACACTGGATAACTAAAAACTATACTTGGTTTGTAAATTGGCTTTACAAGGTAAAAAACAATCACAAAGTCTAATCAAAAAAAAGGGAATTAGATTAGGACAAAAGTGCATATTTACATAGATTTGGTTATGTGAAATTTGTTCTTTGAAAAGCAGTTTAAACCAAGAGGTAGCAATAAAACATGAAAGTAGTACACAGCTCTTTTTTCATAGCTGTATTTTACCCTTTTGGGCTTAAACAGAAAGGGTATAATATGGATGTAATTGGTGGTAACAGTTTGGCACAGAAAAAAAAATATAACGGAAAAGAATTAAATGAGGATTTAGATTTAAATCTTTATGAAATGGATTTACGACAATATGACCCTACAATTGGAAGGTGGACATCAATTGACCCAGTTGTGCATTACTCAATGTCTCCTTATAATGCGTTTGATAACAATCCAATATTTTGGGCAGACCCTAGTGGAGCTGATTCTTATCATTATGATTGGGATGCACACAAAAGAGGTGAAAAAGGGATTTACGTAAACAACACAACAGGAGAGTCAACTAATAATTGGCAAACTGCAATATCAGAAACAGAAAATGAATTATCTTTTCCTTTAAGAAATGCGCCTACTAATTCTAAGGGAGGAACATTTTCAGAGTATAATTATGAAAGTTCGCAAGGAGCTAATATGGCTACTTTTGGTTCTAATAGGTCTAGTGGAAAAAGAAAACACGCAGCAAGAGATTTGTATACAGATGGTTCTCAAGATGTCCTTTCTATGACTTCTGGAACAGTTTTAGATGTCAAGGCGTTCTATGCGGGAACATATCAAATAACAATTCAGCACGACCATCAGGTCGTAGAGGGTAGTAATGTTATTTTGAGATATGGAGAGCTTGACGGAGAATCGATAAATTTAAAAGTAGGTGATAAAGTTAAACAGGGACAAGTTATAGGAAAAACAGGAAAATTGATAAACGCACAAGGATACCCTGTTTTAACTTTAAAAGGGCAAAATATTTATATGCTACATTTGGAAGCCTTTACAGGAGCTGCTGGAAACGACTTAAAATCAAAACCATTAACTAACAGAGCTAATGGAAAATATCAAAGAAGGACTGACCTGATAGACCCTATAGGTATTCTTAGAAAGGCTTATAATAATACATTTAAAAAAATAAAAAATTGAAAAAAATGAACTTTTTATACATACTAGTTTTACTAATTTACTCGAATTGTGCTCCAAATTTAGAAGGAGAAATAGTAAAATCACTTTCTAATACTTTATATAATACTAACTCGATTACAAATCTAAATAATACAACGATAAAAGTAGGTGAAATTTTAAAAGTCATAGATACTTTAAATGTATTAGAGGAAGGGATTTTTAAAGGCTCTTGGTATAAGGTGAAATACAAAGAAAAAGATTATTACATACCGAGTTTTAAAACTACTCAATTAAGGTTAGAAGGAGACAAGATTGATTTAAAAATAAAAAAATTTGCTTCTATTAATGATTTGAATTATGAATATCATTCTGAAGATTATTTTTATTCTGAAGAAGTATTAATTTTTAAACAAAAAGAAATACCTGAGGTATATTACATAATTAAGCAATTAATTAGAAGCGTAAAGTTACCTGATGCCATTAATACAAAACTCAATGAAGATATTTTAAAAATTGATTATAATTACAATGTGAAATCAGAATTAAGCTTTTTACATTTGAGTTGGTTGTTTGAGGGAGGAACAATAGAATTAAAATTTGAAAGAATAGATGAGTCTAATGATGTAAAGGTTAGTCTAATTGAAGATAGAGCTTAAAAAAATAACATTTAATAATAAGACCACTCTTCGGTAATGTCTCAATATAGTGCTATTGAAAAGGTGAGTATTAATAATAGTACTCACCTTTTTATTAATTAACCCCCAATCATCACCTTAAACCTATCGGTAAAGTTTGTTAGCCCGCTCTATTTGAGACTACACAGTTGATGTAAACGCATAAATGTAATGCTCGTTTTGCATTCATTTTCTTACCCACTTAACTAAGTCGATTATTAGCAATACAATTAAAGTTAATAATGAGAAAACTAATTGAACAACCAGCCCAATCATCTGCTATCTCTACGACACTTTTAAAATAAAGTGTCCCATATAAGGGAAGCTGTTATATAGTAAGAGATTGATTAGATTTATTGAATCAGTAATCTAATATTAAAAGAGATCTAAAAATAAACTTACACCTCTTTTATTTTTCTTATCCCATTGTTAATTTGTAATACATACATTACAAGAGTTTTATTTGTTTTGTGATATTCTCAAGGCTTTTTGTTTAGGAAAAGTCACTGTAAACCTACTAAAATCATGAGGTATTCCAGATTGGGTTTCTATGGGAGTATTTCCTTTTAAACTCCATTGAAGATCTTCATTGTTTATAAATGGCTTTTATTTAATATTTTAAAATAAATCCAACTTTTTTATCAAAACATATTAGGGTAATGCTTTTGCTATACTAAGTTTTAAATAATATTGCGTATTGAAACTATATAAAACCCTATTATTTGAGACCCATCTATCTATTGCTATTACTAACATTATTTTCCTGCGGGACTATAAAATATAAAAGCACCACTGCTGAAAATTTACCAGAATTAGGGACAATAGGTATTTTTACTAACTATCTACTAGAAAAAGATCACCAACCTAAGACAGTTGTGAGCCTTTCTACCCCTATAAGACTTAGCTATAAAGGCATTAGTATTAAGGAAAGGGAGCTTTTTAATAAGAAGGATCCTCTCAAAATAATACCTAAAGACAGTACTTTAATTTCCTTTGAAATATTGGATAAAATCTCGCTTATTAAACAATTAAATGCTGACAATGAACTTCTAAAATATTTGACTAAAGCTTGTAATTACAAAATAGTATCACAGGTAACCCTTCATTTTCCAGATAGTGTAAACAGTAGGATTAAAAAAGCCGATGAGGTATATTTAATACAAAGAAAACAAAACACCTTATCACTAGAGCTCAGAAAAAACAACAAAACTTTTGATTGGGTTGAATTTACCGATGGGACTATTGTAAACTTTAAAGCCTTAGAATTTTGCTGGGGACAAAACAAAAGACGAGATCTCGAGATTTTTGATTTAGTATCCTCAGGATCAAATTGTGGAGAAGACACTTATAAATCTGTAAAAAAAGTAAAAAAGAAGAATGAATTTAAGTTTTAGAAAGATGACCAAATTATATTTTATAGTATGTACAGCCATTTTATTGGTCTCCTGTGAAGCCATTCTTTTTGAAGAAGATATTTCGGATAGTTCTGTGATTGTATTAGCGCCTTTACACAATTCTGTGGTAGAGACTAACAATGTTAATTTTAATTGGACTGCTGTAGAGGATGCCGATAATTATCAGTTGCAAATTGCTATTCCAGATTTTGTAAATGCTACTCAGATACTTACTGATTCTATATTGCCCGAAACCTCCTTTAACTTAAATTTAGAACCTAGTGATTATCAATGGCGAGTACGTGCCTTAAATGAAAATTCAGAAACGATATATACTACCGTTAGCTTTAAAGTACAACCCGAAACCTTTGATGAAGATATTTCTGAGGAAGTTATAGAACTAATTGCTCCAAGTATTGGAGCTATCCTAGAAACAAATCCTATTACTTTTACTTGGGAAGAGGTTGAATTTGCTGAAAGCTATGTATTGCAGATTGCCACACCAGGTTTCGAAAACGCTACTCAAGTAGTATTTGATGAGATTGTTTATGGAACTACCACTGAACAAAGTTTAATAAATGGAGCTTACCAATGGAGAGTAAAAGCTAAAAATAGCGAATTTGAAACTGAATATGTTACTTCAAGCATAATTGTTGAACTTTTGCCCATAGAGGAAGATATTTCTGAAGAAATTGTTATTCTTACCGCACCTAGCGATGGGTCACTATTAGAGACAAACCCTATTACTTTTTCTTGGGAAGAAGTAGAATTTGCTGAAAGCTATGTGTTGCAGATTGCCACCCCAGATTTTGATAATCCAACTCAAATAACAGTCGATGAAACTCTAGCAACTACGAGTTATCAGCATATAATAGTTGATGGAGAGTACCAGTGGCGGGTCAAGGCAGTTAACACCGCTTCTGAAACGAGCTATTCCACGTCAAGTTTTACTGTAGCCATCGATGGCAGTAATAATATTTCTGATGAGATAGTAACTTTAATTGCTCCAAGTGACAATGCAGAATTAAATATGAATACCATTAGCTTTACCTGGGATGCCATTCCATATACAGAAAACTATGTGTTGCAGATTGCCACCCCAGATTTTGACAATCCCACCCAGGTAGTAATCGATGAGACTCTTTCTGGAACTTCCTCTGAACAAACATTAAACGATGGGCAGTACCAATGGCGTGTCAAGGCTGTTAATAGCTCTTCTGAAACTAGCTATTCCACATCAAGTTTTACGGTATTGGTAAATGGAGGGAATGATATTTCTAATGAGACAGTTTCTTTAATTGCTCCAAGTGATGGGACAGAATTAAATATGAGTACCATTAGTTTTAATTGGAATGCAGTCCCTTTTGCTGAGGATTATGTATTACAGGTTGCCACTCCAAATTTTATAAACCCAACTCAGGTATTTGTTGATGAAATTCTTACAGAATCATCTTCTACACAAACATTAAATGACGGACAGTTTCAATGGCGAGTGAAAGCACGAAATAGCAGCTCTGAAACCGATTATACAACAAGTTCTTTTAGTGTAGCAACTGGTATTGGCTTTCCTGACAGGGAAGTATTCATTATATCTCCATCAAATAATTTTATAAGCAATCAATCCCCTTTAAACATTCAATGGCAAGCGGTAGAAGATGCAACCTTGTATAGAATACAAATTTATGATGCAAATACAAATGTGCTTCTTAATGAAGAGACCACATCGCAAACAAATATACCCTTTAACTTTCCAGAGGGAAATTTAATTTGGCAAGTACGAGCAGAGACAGCAAGTCAAAGTACAGGATATACTTCCCAAAATATTACTATAGATAGTGTAGCGCCGAATACTCCTGTTTTATTATCGCCCGCTGATGAAGAAATCCTAACTTCAACTTCGGTTAATTTTACTTGGTCTAGGGAAGCCATAGCTGGAACAACAGAAAGTGATAGAATTTATATTTATGAAGATGAAACACTTTCCATATTAGTCTTGGAAGAAGAAGTTTCAGGAGGTAACTTTAATACAACCCTTATAAATAATGAAACGTATTACTGGCTTATGAACGCATATGATGAAGCTGGAAATCAAAGTGTGGATAGTGCTGTGTTTCATTTTACGATAATTGAATAGTTTTTGAAGAACAAAAAAAACATAAAAATTTTAGTACCTGTAGTCGTTCTTATTTGGGGGCTGGTTATCTATAAGATTGTAGATGCTTTTTCTTCAGAAGATATGACTATGTTAAAAAATACTCCTTCTACGTTTAAAGCACCAGAGGTTCATGAAAAAGAAACCTTTGCCCTACTCCCCATACAAAGTGATCCTTTTTTAGGAACGATGTATCACAAACCAAAAGCAAAAAAAACAACTCATAGAAATATAAGGCAAGAGATCGTTTGGCCAAGCATTAATTATGAAGGGTTTATTTCAGGTACAACCAAAAAAACTACGGTGTTTATGTTAAATATTAACGGGCAACAACATCTGGTTAAAAAAGGAGATATCCTGCAAAACATCAAGGTAATAAAGGGAAACCAAGAAAACCTAAAGCTAAAGTATAAAGGGCAAACAAAAGAATTTACCATAATGTGATTATTTTAAAAAAAATAAAAGCTTCTGCAATGCAGTTTGCCATATTGGTTTCTGTCATTATAGCGGTATTGTTGGGTAGTTTTTTAACCCTTACTCAGACCCATCAGTTTTTTGGTATTCAGTCAAAACTATTTTTACATACCATCGATGAAGCGAATGCTGGGATTCATTATGGGCTACAGGCTAAAAATAATTTTAGAGATTCTATTTCGATAGTATCAACGAATACAAACACCATCCTTAAACAAAAATATTGGGGAGGATTTAAGGTTTTAGAATCAAAAAGCACTACTAAGTCTAAAACGTTTAAAAAAATAGCGCTTATAGGGAGCACTATTTCTAAGCCCAATACCAGTCTTTATATTTCAAAGAGTAAAATTCCATTAGTACTAGTAGGAAATACAAAAATAGAAGGAACCGCCTATATCTCAGATAAAGGAATTAAACCCGGAAGCATTGCAGGACATTATTATAATGGAAAGAACTTGGTGGACGGTACTATAAATTATAGCTCTGGAAATTTACCTAAACTTGATCAAGATTGGATTAAATATATAAAAACCTTGGTAGATTATATTCCTTTTCAAGATGATGATGTCATTCCGATTAGGGAAGAAAACAAAAACTCATTTTTAAAAGAGACTCAATTTATTTATGAAAGAGAACCTATTCTATTAAATGAAAAGTATGTAGGAAACATCATTATTAAAAGTGAAAAGGAAATCCGGGTCTCTAAATATGCAAAACTTAACGATGTTACGATAGTAGCCCCAAAAATCATCATAGAAAAAGGGTTTAAAGGGAGCTGTAGTTTTATAGCTAGTGAAAATATAATAATTGAAGAGAATGTGAGGCTTACTTATCCTTCGGCATTGGTGTTACAACAGAAGGAATTAGAAAATACTCCTTTAGTTACTATAGATGCTCCTATCGTAATTTCTGAAAACGCAATGATCCAAGGGATTGTAGTTTTTCTAGCTTTAGAAAGCAACACACCAAAAACAAGGACAAGAACTAAGGTCAATTTAGATATTAAATCCCAAGCTATAGTTGAAGGACAGGTTTATTGTTTGGGGAATACACAATTATCGGGAACAGTAATAGGCTCTATTTTCACCAAGAGATTTGTCACCAAAGGATTTGGATCCATCTATGTGAATCATATTTACAATGGGAAAATACTGGCAAATAATCTTCATTCAAAGTTTAGTGGACTTCCATTTGCAAATACTAATCAAGGAATTGTAAAATGGTTGTACTAAAAAAAATAAGAGCAGCTACTTTGGTGGAAACCTTAATTGCGTCGGTAATTATTGTGGTGGTTTTTATGATTGCCAGTCTGAGCCTTAATAATATTTTTAAAGGTGCCATTAAAGGAAATGACACACAATTTCAAAACAGAATAAAAGAGCTGAGTTATTTATATAAAAACGATAAGATTCTCATTCCTTTTTATGAGGAAACCAATAATTGGGAGATCAACATTGAAAAACAAAACGGAGAGATAATATTGTATTCAGAAAATAAGAATAAATCAAAGAGTCAACAAATTCGTATAGGATATGAAGATTAAAAGAGTATCTGGATTTACGCTTACTGAGATGTTAATCGTTCTTGCGATAAGCACTATCGTTGTAGGGCTAGCATTTGCCATTATTTCTTTGTTTTCAAAAAATGTAGGTCATATTCAAAACAATTATCAAAGTTCCACTGAAAACCATTTGTTTCAGAATCAATTGACAATAGATTTTAATAGGTATCACAAGATTGTCTATAATAATATAGAAGAGGAATTAAAGTTTATTTCTCCATTAGATTCAATAGTATATAAGTTTGATGAGAATTTAGTGATTAGAGGGTTAGACACTATATTAAAAACGAAATTTAGAAAAGAATTATTCTACTCTGGTGATGAAGTTAGTCATGGAAGTATCGATGCGATCAAACTTTTCTTTACAAAAACACCAAATCAAAATTATATTTTTATCTATAAAGAAAACGATGCTTTTAGCTATTTAGGAGGTCATGGGAATTAAATTTGAAAACATATCCACTAAAGAGGTGACTTCAAAAAGGGAGTCAAAAACCAATATTTTTAATAAAGAGATTTCTCTTTTTGGGAGTCCTT
>MAAC01017918.1_pt1 | contig 25378 bp, 23 predicted proteins | sample 1115981 | NCBI WGS metagenome assembly MAAC01 (sample SAMN04961126, study PRJNA320927) | seawater metagenome | isolation source: sample BD02T64 sea water enriched with oil for 64 days | place: USA:Gulf of Mexico | collected 2013-07-27
GCCTGTTCTATTGCAGAATATTATGCAAAGAATACACACTACGAGAAAGCAATAGCTCTATTCACCTTTTTAAACAAGCTGCATCCAGACGCTGAAAGACCGTTGAATGGATTGGGAAATGCATACAAGGCGTTAAAAAAAGATAAAAAGGCAGCGACCTATTTTAAAAAAGCAAGCAAAGTATCAGCGAAAAAAAACTAAGTATCTGTTCGTAAATATCAATATAGGTATAACTACCTGATTGTGACTTGACATCGTTTTTGAGCCAGCTATTTGTCTATATTAGCTCGAAAAATTTTATAAAACTCAAAAAACTTATTGTCCCTATGTCTAGTTCAAACAAAAGTAAATCGTCCATTTATTATACAACTACTGCTGAAAAAATTCAAGCTGCGCTAAAGTTCACGTTAACCATGACAAGCAGTGCTGCTGTTAATTACATGGTAAAAATAGAGGTATACAATGGAGATCCAGCACATACAGTTCCGGTATATACAAAAACACAGCAAATAGGAAGCGATGATATTTTTAATTTTGGAACCCCACCTACAGCAGGTGGAGAAGTAATGGCTTTTGGAGCATTTACAAAAAGAGATGGAGGGCTACTGTTTGAAGGAGGCTTAGAATCTGCCTATTCAAAAACGAAGATCAATGGGCTTATAGGAGTTTTCAATGGAGATGGCCCAGTTATGTCCAAACCTTTTGAATTTGCCAAGAACATCAACTACCCTTCAGAAACCTGCAATGTAAACCTTGGTTTAGCTTGGGATAATAGTAGAAGTGACTACAATGTAAACTGGTCTTTTGAAGGAGAATCTGGAACTGTAGAACTGACTGATGGTAAGGGTACTCTAAGTTATGCTGAAAATGGCGTAACCATCAGTGGAACATTTGACGAAGATTTGATGTATCGTTTTTCGGGAGTATTCATAAAACCTGGAGAACTCCAGTTTGGATTTACCAATGCTGGGTACGCAGGTTGGTTGGGAAAATCGCAGCAGATTCGATAGTGAAATAGAGATCGATGAATTTCAACATCAGCCTCTCTTTTTTCGAAATAATTGGTTAAACAAACCGCGAGCAATCAATACTTTCATTATTTCATTGGTTCCGGCATATATTCTGGCGACTCTATTATCTGCATACATGCGGGCAATTGGATAGTCCCATATATAGCCATATCCACCAAATAATTGCAGGCATTCATCAACTACCTTGCCGTGCATTTCTGTGGCTGAATATTTTGCTATAGAAGCGCTTTCTGTAGTAAGTTTGTGCGTAGATAGCAACTGTGTACACCTATCTAAAAAAGCTTGATGTAGTTGCAATTGTGAGGCCGCTTCTGCCAATTTAAACTGGGTGTTTTGGAATGTAGCAATGGGTTGCTTAAACGCAGTTCTTGTTGTGGTATATGCAATAGTTTTTTCTATGGCTCCTTGGGCGCCACCAATGGCATTAAGTGCTACTGTTAAACGCTCTCTGGCTAATTCTGTCATCATTATTTCGAAGCCTACGCCTTCTTCTGCCAATAAATTCTCTTTGGGCACTTTTACAGCATCAAAAAATAATTCGCAGGTATCTTGGGCTTTCATTCCGATTTTATTGAAAGGAGGGCCTTTTTCGAACCCTATGGAGTCGCTTTCTATCAGCAATAAAGAAATGCCCTCTTTTAGGGTGCCAACAGTTGTTTTTACAGCAACTATAGCCATATCACATAGACTTCCATTTGTAATAAACGTTTTTTGCCCGTTTACCAAATAATGGTCTCCTTTATCTATTGCCTTTGTTCGAATTGCTTTCAAATCACTACCACAGCTTGGCTCTGTCATTGCAATAGCGGTAATCATTTTTCCGGTTGCCATTATGGGCAAGTATTTTTGCTTCTGCGCCTCGGTTCCATATTTTAAGAGATAAGGAGCAACAATATCTGAATGTAATGAAAAACCAGGTCCGTTAATTCCTTCTCTTGCCAATTCTTCAATAAATAAGGCATTAAAGCTAAACTCTAAACCACTTCCTCCATATTGTTGAGGCATGTCCATACAAAGCAAGCCCAATGTTCCAGCACGTTCCCAGATCTCTCGAGGCACCATACCCTTTTTTTCCCATGCTGCTATGTTATCAATAATTTCATTTTTAATGAAATCTTGAATCATTTCTTGCATCATTTTATGCTCTTCTGATGCATATATTTCACGCGCTAACAACACATCTTGTAACATATACCCTTGGGTTTTGAGTTTGTAATAATCTCCTACTGAACTTAAAGATACCTATAAATTCTGGTTTTTGGTGCGCAATAAGCTAGTATTGATTGGAGTACTCCCCTTCTGCTATTTTTCTTTATTCGTAGCGCAGGTATAAATACCTGAATGTGGGTTGCAAAAAATATTTAGACTTCTATTTTAGTACATTAGTCGAGAACCGTAGCTCCTTTTCTCGAAAAATAGAAGCTTTAAATTAAGAAAATATGAATAATTTGAGTTTCCCTTCAGTGAAACATTTAATTCCAGTTGGCTCTATTATCTCTTATGCTGGCAATGTCGCTAATGGTACGTTACCAAGAGAATGGCTGCTTTGTGATGGCTCTGCTGTAGAAATTTCTCAATACTATGAACTGTACTTAGTAATAGGAGATTTATATGGTAAAAGTAAAACTACCTTCAATCTACCTGATTATAGCGGTCAATTTTTAAGAAGTGTAGGTTTTGATGATGCCGCTCATGATAACCGTAGGACAGTAACAGGAGTAGGCTCTATACAAAATAATGATTTTCAAACACATCAACATACACATACTGGGGCTACTATTGGAGCTACTATATCAGGTACATCTGATATAAAAGTAAGTCAAGATGAAACAAGACCTGCCAAGACATTTGTCAATTATTTAATAAAAGCACGTTGCTCATATGAAGAGTAATCTCCTTCATGAGATTTCTCGTCACTCCTATGTCGCTTTGTCGAAATGACGTTGTGCTACCAGATACCAGCTACTATATTCTTATTGTCTAGGCCTGAGTTTTTCAATAACTTTTGCATCGACCCAAAAGATATCTGTGTTTTCGTATTTGTCTGTTGGCTTTACTTTGCCCGTATTTCTATTGAAAAACAAATAGTTGCCATCAGGTGTCACACGCGCACCAAATTCTGAAGCTTTTGTGTTGATCTCTTTATTTAGTTTGATGGCTTTACCCCATGCACCATTGGCTTGTTTAAAACTCACGTAGATTTCGGCATTTCTGGGACCATTGTCTCGTTGACCGTCCCATAGAACATAGGATTCATCAGGAGCAATAAAAGGATGCGCATTAAATCTTCCTGTGTTAATCTCTTTTGGAAATGGCGTAGGTGCTTCTCGTTTCCCGTTATTAATTCTAGCGTACCGAAGCACACTTTTACCATTTGGCGTTGCTTCATCAAAAGCATAGGTTCCTTTTGCAGAAGACGTCATTCGCATGATACGGATCGTATCAAAAGGAGCCCCTAAGCGTTTAATTTCTGACCAACCGGAAACGGTACGTTCTTTATATCTTCTTCCTAAATGCATAATTTTACCGTCGGGCGAAATAAATGGCTCACCTACCCGACCTGAAATCTCTGACTCCTTCCAATTTCCATTGCTATTCTGTTGAAACATCATAAATACTTGTTTTTTGTCTTCCTCCTTTTCTCCAACTTCTCTGAGGAAATAAAATTCTTTTTGGTCGGGTGTAAAGACACCACTCATTTCCCAGTTTTCTGTTGAAACCATACCGGGAGCAAACATTTCTGGAATAATGCCCGGTAACTTTTGCCCGAGATATGGATTTTCTATTGTTGGTGAATTTTTCTCTTTTGATTTCTGATGTATAGCCTTGCAGCCATTTAAAAAGAGTGTAAATACAAGTATTTCAACTATAAAATAGTTATTTCTCATGATTATTTTGTTTTATAAAATATTGGGTTTGATACAAACTCAGATGTACAAAATTTAATGCTCCTTCTCAAAATAAGCCGTTTTTAAATTATGGATAATTTCTGTACTCACCCAATACACGTTTGGGAGCCCTCTTTTTCCATTTATAACATATCTATTAAAAAACAAATAGTTTCCATCGGGTGTCATGGTAGGGTTTCCTTCTCTATGTTTTGTGTTTACTGCATTTCCAAGATGAATTGGCGTTGACCACGAGCCGTCTCTTTTCTTAAAACACACAAATAGATCCATGTCTTTTGTTTTGTCATTTTCTTTATGGGCTTGTACGATCATATAATATTGAGATGGAGAAATAAACCCCAATGAACCATATGCGATTCCAACTTCATGTACTTTGGGAAATTTGCCGTTTTTGTTTGGCGCATAATACATTTTCTTTTTTGACGAGTTTACATAAAAGAGATCTCCATTTTTGGCTGCAACCGGCTTCACAACCTCGTCATTGTTAATCGGTGAATCAAGTAGTATTGCATCACTCCAGGAATCTTTTAAACGGTTTACATACCAAATTTTAAGGGGAGCTATTGAGTCATAAGTTGCAAAATATATCCGTTTCCCATTATAGCTCACAAATGGAGCAAATTCATCACTTATGCTGCCTTTTGTAAAGTTTGCTTTTTTAAGTGTAGTCCATTTTTTGTTTTTCAGTTTTGAGTAGTATATGTATGAATGGCCATTTATAGCAGGCGAAAAATACATTTCATCTAACTCAGGAGAGAAAGTAACCCCTCCTTCATATATTCCATCTAAAGAAACAATTCCCGGTGCAAAAATTTCAGGAATTAAACCTGGGAGCTTTTGTCCAAAGTATGGGCTATTTATAGCTGGTGTATCACTAATTCCTACAATCCCTTTTTTAGAGCTGCAGGCATTTAAAAGCAACACCAAAATAAGAATCAAAATAATATTCTTTCTATGCATTTTTATCTTTTTTTAATTGTGATTCACCTGATTATAAGTAGGTTGTTCGGTTCGGTTGTCTCTCAATGTGTAAGGTGGTTTATTATTAGTAATGTCTTATAAGGTTTTACTTTCCCTACTTTAATATTACTATTTTATCGAAACCACACGAAACCCAAAATAATCATACAGCTCACCATCAAAAGTGCTTCCATAGCGGAAAGCAACACTGCAAAAAGTGGCATTAAGATGCCAACCTCCACCACGTATTACTCTGGCATCTCCTTTGGTGGCACCCTTTGGGTTATTTTTAGGGCTGTTGGCATAATAATCGCCGCTGTATCTATCCATACACCATTCAAAAGCGTTACCACTCATATCATAAAGCCCTAGTATGTTGGCCTTTTTGCCTGCTACAGCACTTGTTTTTTTATCAGAATTACCATCATACCAACTTACGTCGGCTATGTAATTTGCGCCACTGTATTTGTGGCCTTTGGCTTTTTTACCACCACGAGCGGCAAATTCCCATTCTGCTTCATAAGGAAGACGAACTCTTTGATCTAATTTATTAGACAGCCAGTTGGCATACTTGACAGCATCATTCCAGCTAACATTTACTATAGGATGGTTGCTTTGCCAACCCCAACTTGGCGCTTTGGGCATGGCCGTCCCAGTAGCCTTGCAATAATAGCGGTATTGGGCTACGGTAACTTCAGTTTGACTCATATTAAACCCCTTAACACGCACCTTATGTGTGGGGCGTTGATCTTTGTTTCCTACGCCTCTTTCGTCGCCCATAATGAAAGTACCACCTTTTACGGGAATAAATTTTGGTAGGTTTTGCCCATAGCTGATGCTTGTTATTACTAGTAATGCGAAATAAATGATTCGGGTGCTGCTTTTCATTGTTTGTTATTTTTATATGAGGATCATTAGCTGCAAGTCTGCTAATTACTCAATGTGCATTTTGTTCTTAGACAAACTTATCTAATGGAACCCCCGAAAATTTGTAAAATAGATGAGCACTCTTTTCTAACGGATATAAACCTAGCAGCAGCAGAAAACTGGACAATTCCGTACAAAGTATGATTTGGGCACAAGATTCCTAAGATTCGTCTTTTTTAAAGCGGCACTTTGTTTATATGTTATATATTTATCGACAATGGTTAAAAGAAAGAACTTTATTGATTGGATCCTTCAGAATAGATTCATCTCACACCTTATATTTTGGTTGTTTGTATTTATAAGCTTGCCTATATTAGCTGCATTAAATTCTGGAAGTATTGAAAAGACTACTTTCAGTTCATTAGCATTTTTACCTGCTCAATTATTAGCGAGTTATTTTTTAGTCTATTATCAAGTTCCAAAATTGTTGTTTAAAAAGAAATACTTGAGATTTGGAGTTTCTTTTATACTTTCTGTGTATTTGTTTTTAGTGCTTTCAAAAGTTTCTAACATGTACTTGTCAGAATATTTTATGCCGAAGCACTTCAAAGACTTGACGTTGATAGAAATAATTGCAGACCCTTTTCATTTGGCTGTGGTATATTTTCCTTCTGTCTATGTATTTGTTTTTTTAATGCTGATGATTAAGGCATTTAAAGATCGTTTTGAAGAACGGCATCAACTGGAAGTTTTACAAAAGGAAAAAGCGACTACGGAACTAAAGTTTTTAAAATCGCAAACAAATCCACATTTTTTGTTCAATACCTTAAACAACTTGTATGCACTGACTTTAGACCGCTCTGAAAAAGCAGCTGATGTTGTATTAAAACTGTCAGACATGCTAGATTATATGCTGTATCAGTGTAAAGATGCTGTAGTTCCATTAAAAAAAGAGATTTCCTTTATACAAGATTACATCGATTTAGAATCGCTACGTTATGGCAAGAAGCTTACATTGAATTTCACTCACCACCTTCATAGCCCCAACGTAATGATAGCACCTTTGATCTTGATTTCATTTGTCGAAAATGCGTTTAAACACGGTGCGAGTAATACGCTCAAGAACTCAGTAATTAAAATTGACTTAACAACAAACCAAGAACAATTGTGCTTTAAAGTTTTTAACACAAGACCTGCTAGTAACCAGAGTGATACGAAAAATGAATCACATTATGGAATTGGACTTTCCAATGCCAAAAGGCAATTAGCACTGAACTATAAAAATAGCTATGACCTGAAAAGCACGAAAACAGCTTCTGATTTTCAGATAGTATTAAACATTAATTTAACGTAATATGGGAATAAGATGTATGGTTGTAGATGATGAACCCTTAGCAATTAGGGTACTTGAAAAACACATCATGAAAGTACCAGACCTTGAATTGGTAGCAACATTTGACAATGCCATAGATGCTGGACATTTTCTTCAAAAGGCCAATATTGATCTCTTGTTCTTAGACATTCAAATGCCTGTAGTAACAGGGATCGATTTTATAAAAAATACGCGAATACATCCAAAAGTTATCTTAACAACAGCATATAGAGAATACGCCTTGGAAGGCTATGAATTGGACATCATTGATTATTTATTAAAGCCAATTTCCTTTATTCGGTTTTATAAAGCTATCAATAAATACCGGGCATTACAAACAACCAAAACACCCAATATCCAATCACCAGAAATGGATAAAATAGCGGATCACATTTTTGTAAATTCAAACAAAATGATGATACGAATAGCCTTTAGCGACATGCTGTTTGTTGATAGCATTAAAGATTATGTAAGAATACATACGGCAACCGACACCATAATAACCAAGGATAAAATAAGCGCTTTTGTTCAAAAGCTGCCACCCAGTTTTTTAAGGGTGCATCGTTCTTATATTATTAATACGGCAAAAATTGCAGCTTTAACGGCAAAAGATGTTGTGTTACTTGGTGGTATGGAAATTCCGATTGGTGCCTCTTATAAAGAAGCAATGAAGTTAATTAGAGATTTATAACACTCAATTACCGTGCGCTGCTATTCATGAGATTTCTCGTAACTCCTACGTCGCGTTCTGTCGAAATGACGATTACCTACCTTTCTAACTTGGCGACTTTGAGACTTTCTAACTTTCCACTTTTAACTACTCAACTACTTTTTGCTTCTTAATTTCCCTTTGTGAGATTGCTTCGTTGCACTCGCAATGACGATGGGCTACTTACTACTGGATATTAGATATTAGATATTGAAAGTATAATTTGAGACATGACAATCAACCTGTTTTCACTTTTGGCCACTGACTACCCAATCTCCTTATTGGTTGTTTCTAAGAGTTTCAATTAGCTGTGCATCTACCCAAAAAACGTCCGAATCAACTGGGCTCATCTTTCTATTAAAGAAAAGATATTTTCCGTCTGGCGTTACGTACCCACCAGTTTCGTTGGCAGCTGTATTTACCTTATCGCCTAAGTTCATGGCATCACCCCATGCCCCATCTTGTTGACGAAAACTGATATATATATCAGAATCGCCGTACCCACTTTCTCTTTCACCATCCCAAATAATGTAGGAGTCATCTGAAGCAATGAATGGATGCGCGTTCCATTTTCCAGAATTAATTTCTTTACCAAATGGTTTTGGTTCCTGGCGTTCGCCATTTATGAGGCTCGAATAACGAAGAATACTATTTCCATCACCTGAACCTGCCTCGTCAAAAACATAGGTTCCTTTTAACGAAGCGGTAAGGCGCATGATGCGGATATCTTGGTACGGTGCGCCAAGACTTTTTATCTCTGACCAACCCGTATCTGTACGTATCTTATACCGTTTGCCAAAATGCATTGTCAACCCATCTGGCGCTATAAAAGCTGCTCCAAATCCGCGATCTGAAACGGACTTGAGCCATTGATTATTTTCTAACTTGAAATGAACTAGCGACCATTTTTTATTTTTGTTGTCTTTCCTATGAAAATAGAACTCCTTCAAATCGAGTGTAAAAGAACTACCTAAATCACGATGCCCAGTAGAAACAATGTCTGGAGCGAAAACCTCAGGTAGCAATCCTGGTGGCTTTTGTCCAAAATAAGCAGTTTCTATAACTGGTGTATTGCTCTCTTTTTTATTTTGTTTTTTAGTATTGCAAGCATTTAAAAATAGCACCAATACAAGTGTAAAAATAAAATATTTTATTTGTTTCATTTTCATTTTAAGTTTCAATAAACTGTAGTTTAGAGAGCCAACACGCCAGCTGGCTCATTCTCTAAAATAGTCCATTGGACTATTTCTAAACGTTCTGCCCTGCTTTTTTCACTGTGTTAACTATCATAATCTTTAGGTTCGTGTATGTGCATTGTTACTCCTTAAAATAGGCCCTTTTTAACTTGCTAATAATTTCAGTACTCACCCAATATAAATTAGAGACTCTGCCTTCTTCGTTATATCGACTAAAAAATAAATAGTTGCCATCTGGAGTGACACTTGGAACTGCTTCACCAAAGTTAGAATTTACTGTACTTCCAAGGTTAATTGGTTTTGACCATGTTCCATCTTTTTCCTTAAAATAAACATAAATATCGCTACCTCTTTTTGAATCTTCTTTGTTTTGAGCTTGTACCAATAAATAATCTTGAGATGAGGAAATAAAAGCGTGAGATCCAATTTCAACATCAACCTCCTGCACTTTAGGAAATCCACCATTTTTACTGGATGAAGTATACATTTTTCGTTTTGAAATATTGTCATAAAATACGTCCCCGTTTTTCGCTTGAGTCAAATACATCACATTATCGTTATTTATAGGTGAATCAAGTTTTAACGCGTTGCTCCACCCATTACCCAAACGATCTACATACCATATTTCCTCATCCTTATAGCCAGCGCTATACCCGGTAAAATAAATTCTTTTACCGTCAGCGGTGAAGAATGGTTCCATTTCTGCATCTTTTTGTCCTTTGGTGAAATTCGCTTTTTGAATCGGTTTCCATTTATTACCTTCGATTTCAGAAAAATAGATATTAGCAGTTTCCCCTTTTTTATTTGCTGAAAAATACATTTCATTTAAATCAGGAGAAAACGAGATACCGTAGTCATATCTTCCATTGATAGAAACAAAACCAGGAGCAAAAATTTCAGCAGTTACCCCTGGTAGCTTCTGTCCAAAATAAGGGTTTTCTATAATTGGAGAATCTCTTTCTTTCGATTTCTGGTTGTTGGTATTACAGGCATTCAAAAAGAGTGTGAATACAAGAATCAACATAAAATATTTTATCTGTTTCATTTTAAGTTTCAATAATTATTTGCAATAAACTGTAGTTTAGAGAGCCAACACGCCAGCTGGCTCATTCTCTAAAATAGTCCACTGGACTATTTCTAAACGTTCTGCCCTGCTTTTTTCATTGTTTTTAGTTTTAGTATATAAAGGAGTCTACAGCTGTAAATAGACAATAAATATCTCAATCTAAGAGATACTTTTTAATAATTTAGGAAGATTTTAACTCCATTTTCATCTATACATTCCACATCTATGTACACACTTATTATTATTATGAAATAAACACTTCCTTGCTTCTCAGTATCCACTTTCGGCCTGTAGTTTCAAGATAGCTACCATAAATATTTAATCTATTAAAGTTTATGAATGCCTTAAATTAAAAAGCGAGAACCAACTAAAGTTGGTTCTCGCTTCTAATTATTTTTCACTAAAGACGATAATTCTGTTTGTTATTTTTAGATACTTTTCGAGTCGATTTTTATCATTATTCTAGAAATTATACACCTAGTACACACACTATTAGAATCTGTTCTTTAAGCAAACTTATTTCAATGTAAAATGGCAGGTAATACCAACAGACAAATTCCCATATAGTTTATGTACACCAAAAATAGCTCTCGAATGTGTTCCTTTTGTTCCCAAGAGGTGCAAAAACAAGTCAGAGGCACCATCTACAACTTGTGGTGCTTCGTTCCAGTTTTCACCAGATTGGTAATAGGCATCCATATGGTTTAGCCCTTCTATCTTGTCAAATCCAATTTTATCCTGTACTTGTGATAGTACATTTAATGCCGCTTGTTGCATGGCTTTGTAACCGTCTTCGGTAGTTAAATTTTCTCCAAACCGGCCTGTATACATCAAGGCATTGTTAATGATTGGAAACTGAATAGCAATATAGGCTACCTTGCCTCTAATGTTAACTGGCGAATACGATCCTCCAGGCGTACTTGGGATAGGTAATTCTAGTTGCCATTCTTGTAATTTTCTCTCTATATCTATGCGTTCCATAGGCTATCTAAATTAAGCAAAACTATAATCCGTAAATCCCACTGCATCCACACCAAAAAAGGTCTCTGGATTTGGGGCTTGTAAGGGCACATTATTTTTTAAACGTTCTATAAAATCAGGATTCGATATAAAGGGCCTTCCTACATAGGTCAAGTCAAAACCGTCGTTTAAAACCGCATCGGCAGTTGCGATAGTAGATACGTTTCCGCCTGTTATTACAGTACCTTCAAAGGTGTTTTTAATTGCTTTACGCAAGTCTAATTGTCGGTCTGTACGCGCATCAGTAACTCCAAATGAGTCTTCCTGAACCACAATGTGTACATACACCAATCCAATGTCTTTTAGTCCTTTTGCTAAGGTGATAAAGGTTTCTTCAACTTCGGCATAGTCACTTTGCAAATCGTTATATACACCAAAAGGAGAAATGCGAATTCCTACTTTGTTTGCGCCCACTTTATCTGCTACTTTTTGGGCTGTTTCAAGTACAAATCGATTCCGGTTTTCAACCGAGCCTCCATATTCATCTGTTCGTTGGTTTGACTTTGGGTTTATAAATTGGTCTAACAAATAGCCATTTGCAGCGTGCAATTCTACGCCGTCAATTCCGGCTTCATTAATTAATCGATCAGAGGCATTTACAAACTCTTCTTGGGTTTGTAATAGCTCGTCTTTTGTCATTTCTTTTGGTATACCGTGGTCTTCCATTCCTATTTCAGAAAAAATTTGCCCCGCTGCTTGTATTGCAGAAGGTGCTACAATCGTTGCTCCCTCTGGCATATTAATTTTTGCCGATACACGTCCAGTATGCATGATTTGAACAAATATTTTTCCGCCTTTTGCATGTACTGCATCCGCAACGCCTTTCCAGCCTACTATTTGTTCGTTTGAATATGCGCCCGGAATACGCGGATATCCCAATCCATTTGCCGATGGTGAAGTTCCTTCAGTAATGATTAAACCCGCAGAAGAACGCTGTGCGTAATACTCTGCAATTAAAGAAGTTGGAATGTAATTGGTTGCACGTGTTCGTGTCATTGGAGCCATGATAATTTTATTTTTTAACTCTAAGTCACCTAATTTGTATGCTGTTAATGATTTCATATGTTTGTATTTATGTATTAATTGTATATTATTAGACCAGTCGGTTTAGTTTTTATTCAAATTTTTTTAGAGCAAAAGATCAAGACTGCTAATAAAATCATCTAAAGGTTGTCTACTTTTACTAGATTTCATTCTAAAAATTGCTCCTTCCCAACCATTTAATAGTACAGAAGCTATCATTCTTGTGTCAGACATTTGCGGAATTTGATTGGTCGCTTTGCCCAGTTTTAAACAATCTTCAATAGTTGTTTCCCATTCTCCTAATTGTGCTTCCACGAAGGTTTTAAATTCGTCACTCACCCCGCCTTCCGAGCAACTGTCTCCTAATAGACATCCTTTAACAAATTCTTTTTGCTCAAACTCTTTCGCTCTATCGACATAATAAGATTTAATTCGTTCTTTGGGTGATCGTGATGATTCCTCAAGTAGAACGTCTTTAAAAACAGTCAATCCACAGTGAGAATAACCTTCTAAAACTTGAATGGCAAAGGCTTCTTTACTTTTAAAATGATGGTAGAAGGATCCCTTTGGAATTCCAGCTGTTGTTAAAATTTCAGCCAGTCCTACATTGCTATATCCCTTTTTTAAAAAAAGTTCCAATCCTGCCGTTAATGCTTTTTCTTTTGTCATTTAATGTGTAATTCTCGCATTTAATAAAACACGCACTCTACTGTTTTGTCTATGGACATTTTTATCCATTTTGAAATAGTACTAGACCAGTCGGTACAAAAGTAGTTTATTTTTACATTCTTTTACAGCTTTACCCGAAATATTATGAAACTTTCACTTTTACCCTTACTTCCTAGCTTGTTACTCAGTGAATATTTTTGTTCATTAAAAAATAATTCACAAGGTTACTTATGGAATTCATGCTTAGATAGCTTGAAGAATAATATTCACCTCTGGTTTCGCCATTGGATGAAACAATTTATAAAGAGCCTACCTGATAGAGAAATTATGTCCTTTCGTACAATCATTCTAATGATCCCGAAATAAGTATACTCATTTAGTAGTATATTTGCACTTCATTAGTATAAATATCGCGATAAACAATCAGCTCTTTACTACCTATGCCTTTTAAAAAATTACATTCCGAGATTAAAGAGATGCTTGAATCTCAAGAAATAACAATTGCAACTCCTTTTCAGAAAGCGAGTATTCCTGTCATTAAAAGTGGTGCAAATCTCTATTGTACCGGACCTATAGAAAGTGGAAGAACCACAACACTTATTCTTACTACGTTGCATAAATTGAAATGCGAAGCTGTTGGAAATACGCCAAGGGCTATTGTGTTAGTAGAGAATAAAGAAAAAGCACAGGAAATGTATGATGCTTTTTTCAAGTATATTAGGTATCATGAATTACGCCTTTATTTATGTGATGAAAAACTACATATTGACATGCTTAAGTCAGAGATATTTGAGGGTGTTGATATTCTTATTGCCACACCCAACACGGTTAGAAAGTTGTTGTCCTTAAATGGTTTAAATACCACTCAATTAAAGATGTTAAGTATCGATGATGCTGAATTTCTAGCTCAAAATGCAGCATATACTTCTGTGATGGCAATTACTCAAAGCATGCGTAAATGTCAGTTTGTACTCTATTCAGAAAAAATGAGTCCATCTCTAAAACGTTTTGAGTCTTATTTTATGCAACATTCGAGAACAGTGTCTGTATAAATTTTACAAGACAATTTTTATTCATGATTTTCTATTTTGAATATAATTTTTAAATTAGAGGCTTTCAAAACGGTACGAAGTACACTAGAATTGTTTAAAAAAAGAAATTCAAGGTAAATTTTGAATAACCATGAATATATAGGATAAAAATGTAAAACAAACAACTGAATGAAAAAACGAATCGCCATTGCTACCTTCCTTTTAAGTACAGGAATCTTATGTTCTCAAACGTTTAAGCCTATGGCAAAGGAAGCACTTGAAAAAAAAATAAGCGCATGTACACTTGAATACGAAAAAGCAAGTGCTTCTTTCAAAAATAAACTAGAATACTACAGAGCCTCTATTGAAAGAGATGTAAATCCTGTTCACAGCATTGTCAGTATATCCATGATTGATGCCATGGTACGACAAATTCAACATTCCAAAAATTCAAAGAATATTTTAGACCAACAAATGCCCGTATCTAGCTTGATGCAATTAATTTCTGAGTATAAAAAAGAATATAAAACAAAAAATCCCAAGGCCAGTACCTTGCAATTTTTGATTGAAAAGGATGCAAAAGAAAACATTACAAAAGTAACCCCTTATATCTACTCTGGATTTCAATACAATGGAAAATTATTGTTCACGAATCTTAGAGAACGAAATGCCGACATACTTCATAATTTAGTGGGTGTAAAATTAAATAAAAACATACAGTATACCGATGGTAAATCCATTAGTCAATTTCATAGTAGTATCTATACATTCAAACATAAACAAGCAACAGATCTTCTTATCTACTTGCACCCAGCGTTACAGTCTGCATGTCAGAATGTTGCAATGCTTGATCCAAGCTTTGAAAAGACAACTGGAGTCTTTGATGCTAACAAATTGAAAGTTACAGAAACCGTACACCTAGATGCGGTCTACAATCCTAAATGGAAAACAGCTAAAAAGGACTAAAGCGCTTACTTTCCAAAAATCAAGTAAGTAATATTTTGTTATTCTAATAAGAATACAAGGGTTTTCCTACCCATTTAAACATGAGGGTTCTAAGTACTAGCAACCATCATATTTGGTTGTAATAATACAGTACGCTTAGTTATCAAATAATGAGCGCGATGGGTTTTATAAGAAATAAAATTAGCAACTTATTAGAATATATATATTTATTGAGACTGTTAAAACAGTTGGTAGTGTGTGGTAACAAGTAACCCTTTCCCAGTAGGATTGGCTACTGCCAACAATTCCTTTTTCGACTTGAATTTAAAGCTAAAAGGGGCTGCTTCTATAAGGACCCCACTTTGTTTTTTCAAACGGGTGCCTTGTCCAGAAATGATTTCTTTGTTTGGTGTAAAGGTTTCTTCAGGCAGGTGTTCGGTGATAATCACATATTTAAAAGCTCTAAGCTTACGAAGGATGGCTTGTATTTCGGTGTTTGATAGATGTTGTAATACCTGTCGTACCAAGGCACAATCTCCAGAAGGCAAATTGTCAACTGCAATATCCAAACAATGGAAGGTTAAGGTAGGGGCTTTAAAAACTGCCTTATTATAAGTGATAAGTGGTGCTACAATGTCTACTGCGACATACTTCTTTGCATAAGGCACCAATTCTTTTCCGACATTAAAATCTCCACACCCCAAATCACATACCGTAAGTGGAGACTCAAAAGAACTTAAGAAGCTGCGTAATTCTTTGATATAAGGGGCAATAATTTCAGAATGATGCGATCCTGTTCCTGAATAAAATTTGGAGGCATTAGCTCCCCAAAGTTTCATTTCGTAGACCTGCTCCATGGCTGCTTTGGTAGGCCAAGTTGTTTTGTTTTTTTTAAGATTCATGGATAGACAGTTCTTGATTCATTTTTAAAGCCATTTGGTAAAATATACCAGCATTCATTTACAGAAGTACATGGAGCTAAAATACAATAGTGTTCATAATTTATTGGTGTTTCAAGAAGAAATAAAATAGACTTTTACTGCTTTTGTGATAAGGTGCTGTCTCCCTCTAAACTCCAACAAGGATCAGATTGGTAAACATTAAAACAGTCGCCTGGATCCCTATAAATTTTTAATATGGAGTTATAATTAGTCCTTCTAAATCAAAAACTTCCTATTTATTGGTTTTTCATCTTTGCCAATACTGAGCTCAGGTTGGGGTCTATGTCCAATGCTTTTTTATAGTAGTGTGTTGCTTGGTTCTTTTTCTGAAGCCCTTTATAATAATCTCCTACCGCTTCTAAAAGCAAGGTGGACTTTGGGAAACGTTCTAAGCCCAATTCAAACAAAGCAATGGCTTTGTTATTTTTGTGGTGTTTGGCATAGAACTTGGCATATCGGTGAATCCAAAAAGCTCTGGTGATGCTAGGTATGTAGTTTTTAAACTCGGATATATAATGTTCAAAACGCAGCATACGGTCTTCTGCCATGGCATTATAGATTAAGAAATGTTGTGTTTCTCTATGGATGTCTATCGGTAGTCCATAGCGCTCCCCTCTATGCTTGTAATACCTTCGCAAGGCTACTACTCCACCATAGGCATCATATGCATCCAAACTTTGTTTTCTAATAGGCTTGTAATCTCCAAAATAATCACTTAGACCTTCGTGCATACTTTTAAAGGGTGTTGTGTAGTGATCTTCTCTATCATAGACGGCAAATCGCCATTTTTTGCGTTTATTGACTGCTGTGGTGAGCAAGCTGTCTTTTTGAATCCATGTCTCTTCTGCTCCGGCTGTTACCAATAAAAAAGGAGTTGTACTGTGAAGACTCGCTTCTTGTAGCCTACGCATTCTTCTTCTAAGATGTGATGGACTGGCCAAAACATAAGCACTAAATAAAGAAGGATGTGTTTGGGATATTTCAAATCCAAGTCCTGCTGCCATTTCCCAACCAAAAAACACGCGTTCTTTTTCTTTAAACGTTCTATAGGTTTGGTCTATATATGGAATTAGTTCTTTGTTTAAAAAGCGGGTAAACTTCGAAGACTCTTGGTAAAACAAACGCCTTCTTTTTCTTCTGTTCGTTCGGATTCCCACTACAATAAAGGCTGGTGACTTGTCTCGAAAACGCAACATGTCTTGATAGGCAACCCCTTGTAAAAAATATTCTTGACCGTCTAAAACATACACCACAGGAAACACTCGGTCCGGACTGTTTTTATAGGCGGGAGGTATATATATATCTATTATTCGGTCCTCGCCAATGGCAGTCGAAGCAATAGTATGGGTAATGGTGGTATAAGAAGGAGCTACTTTTTGTTGTGAAAAAGAAGTAGCTACATAGAGCAGGCATGCAACGCTATAGAAAAAAGATTTCATCGGATTTTTATTTTTTTGGTACTGCCAAAAATAGAAACTTGATTTACTATTTTGTGTTTTCTAAAAATATTTACCATTTTTTTAACGATTTACAACGTTCTAAAAAGTTGCCTTGCTTATTTGATACATGCCTTCGCCATGTTTAAATTCTCCTATTTGCTACTAAAGGAAGAGGGCCTCCCTTAAAAGGATTCTACCGACTCATGCTTTTACTTCTGCACCAACAGCTCCATTCACACATCGATTTCCAAAGCGTTCTCACATTTTATCCATTGCGGGGTATACATTAAAAATGGATGTAAACCCAGTTAATAGAATTCTTTGAAAACCTACGCTACATTTAAAAAATAAATATTGAAAACTAAGGGAATTACCTAAAGGAATGCCTATTTTTATCACAAAATTAAAAGTCTACAGATAAACCCTAGTAGACTTTCTTTGAAAACCACGCAATTATGAAAATCGCACATCTTTTATACGATTACTTAATAAGCAGCGGAATGGCTGAGACACCCGCCAAGTATTTAAACATGTTTGCTTTATTAGCAGTGTTATTATTTATTTGTTTTTTGTTAGATTTTATCATTCGAAAAATGATTGTAGGCTTTTTTACACGTATTTCTACAACTACAAAAACCAATTTTGATGATTTGTTGGTCAAGAACCAAGCACCAAGAAATATCGCTCATATCGTTCCTATATTTGTAGCCCTAGAGTTGATTCCTATTGTTTTTGTTGACTTTGCTTTTTTCGAAAACATCATAGAAAAAGGATTGAAAGCGTTTACAATTCTACTAATACTTTGGATTGTACGTAGCCTTTTAAATACGCTTAAAGACTACTTTAAAACATTACCGCGCTTAAAAGACAAACCTATAGATAGTTATATTCAGGTATTTATGATATTTGCCTGGGTATTAGGCCTGTTGTCTGCTTTTGCAATTATTACCGGCATAGAATTTATTAAATTCATCACCACAATTGGTGCAGCTTCGGCAGTTATTATATTGGTGTTTAAAGACACCATTTTAGGTTTTGTTGCCAGTATTCAAGTTTCTGTAAATGATATGGTACGAATTGGCGATTGGATTACCTTTGAGAAATATGGTGCTGATGGTGATGTAACAGAGATCAATTTATCTACGGTAAAAGTTCAAAATTTTGATAAAACCATTACAACAATTCCTACCTATGCCTTAATTTCTGATTCGTTTAAGAACTGGAGAGGGATGGAAAATGCTGACGGGAGACGTATGAAAAGAGCGTTAAACATCAAACTAGACAGCATCCATTACTTGACAAAAAAGGAGGTCGACTCCTTGAAAAATATTCATGCGATTAGCGCCTATTTAGAAAGCCGTCAATCGGATATAGATGCACATAACACAACACATAACATCAATAAAGATTTGTTATTAAATGGTAGAAACCTGACAAATATCGGGGTGTTTAGAAAGTATATTGAAACCTATATAGAAACGCATTCAGGGACCAATAAGGAGATGATGATTATGGTACGGCAATTGGCAACTGGCACCCAAGGGATTCCCTTAGAAATATATGCCTTTAGCAGTGATAAACGTTGGCAAAACTACGAATATATCATGGCAGATATCTTTGATCATGTTATTGCTGCAGTGCCCTATTTTAATTTGGAAATTTTTGAGTTGCCGAGCAATTCTAGTTTTATCGATTCAAAAAAATAGTAGCTCCATATATAAAACATCCATCAGTAGTACTGATGGATGTTTTTATTTATTCACAGCAAAAATTTCCTTCAACTGTTTTACCATATTCCCATTTCCAGACAGGCTAATTTCCCCAATTTTATCAGCGATTTTTTCTACATACTCCATTTCTTTTAACTTAAACAACATGTCATTGTCTTCCATTAATTTGGCCGTATTTAACAAACTTCTTGTAGAAGCCGTTTCTTCTCGTCTGGTAATAATATTGGCTTGGGCTCTTTTTTGAGCAATCAAAACTTGATTCATGATTTCTTTCATATCTCCCGTTAAAATAACATCTCTTATACCTGTATAAATAACTTGAACACCGAGTTCTGCTGTGTTTTTAGCTACTTGATCAAATACTGCAGTTGCAATCGATTCTTTGTGTTCTAATAATTCATCCAAAGTATATCTTCCAACATAGGTTCTTAATGCCAATTGCATTAGAATGTATAGTTGTTTTTCGTACGCTTTATTTTCCAATAAGGCTTTTTCAATATCAATTACACGATACTGCGTATAGAAGTTAATTCTAATTGCCGCTTTATCTTTGGTTAGCAACTCTTGGCCGGCAATTTCTAATTGCAGTTGCCTCATATCTGCCTTGGCTATTTTAATGCTAGCTTGGGTTCTCCAGAATCTATAGGTACCAGCTGTTAAGATTTTTGTATACACATCCTCTACCAACAAGATTGCTTTTTCAAAAGCAGCTACTTCAAACATTTTAATATACTTGTTTACTTCAACTTTATGAAACAAAGCCATATCAACATCCGATGTGCTATACATATTATTTGTATCAATCTTCTGATAGGTTCTATTTACAACGCCTTTCCAAAAGAAATACCTCCCCGCTTCTAGCACCCTAGCAAAATTATTGTTCTCATTGATAAACACCAACTCGTTGTCTTTTACGTCTACAATTTCTAACATTGCTACCAAGACATTATCTTGTAATAAAATTTCTTCGGTTACCGTTGCATGAAACTCTTTGGCTAAATTATAAACGATTACATGTTGATTTAAAAACAACCAATAGGTTCCTTGAGTAACCACTTTTTGGTAATTCCCGTTTTTAAAAACCAAGCCTACTTTTCCCACATTAATTCGTACTCTTTTCATATTTTCTAATTTTTATACTGAATTCTATTCAGCTGTTTGTTAATGCCCCTATCACCGAGGCCTGTTTGTATTTGTATTGGTAAAAACGATACGTTAAAATGCTCAATAACGCATGGAATAAATTAGAGAAAAAATAGGCTGTAACTTATTCATATCAATGGATTGAAATCAAAATTGAAATCAACTGATTGCTAAAAAAATCATTATTTTCTACTTTTAAACCTAAAAAAATCGACGTACTATTCAGTGTTCTTAAAAGAACTCATTTAGAACGTACCGTTTTTTGTGTGCATCAGTTTTATAAGGTGATGTGCTTATGAACAGACAGTTTTTCTGTCTGAATTCTCCAGAGCCTAAATCTAGTGTCCTATCCATTTAGACGATACCCTTTCGGATAGTGGGATTCGAACCCACACGTGAATTTCTACTGCATTACCGGACTTTGCTACATACCTTTCGATATGGAAGGATTCGAACCTTCGTTCATAGAGTGAGATTGTTTTTTGGAAAACAACCGAAACCTTCAAGACCAGTTGCATATAATAATCGCATACATTTACTGCACGATATTATACAATGGTGCTATACAGAAACACCCAACAAGACTTGCTTGATATTTTATGATGTGAATGAACGTACTGTACCCTGATTTCTTTTTGCAATTTCCCCACTTTTAGTGTTCTTTTTCAGAAGTACAATGCAAATATTACGCTGTAGTACGCAATGAATTTGCGTAGCTGAATTATTCTTTCTTTTTTTCATTATTTTTTGGTGCTTTTTCCTTTTTTTTACTCGGCATTTTTGCCTTTACTCGTTTTTTCAGTGCATGCACAATGCCTAAAAATTCGGCATTGAAAGTATTCTCTTTGGCTTTTTTTATATTGCTCATTGCTTTTTTATATTTTTTTTTCTGTTCATATAAAGCAGCCTTCTTTAAAAATAAAACGGCTTTGTCGGCACCTTTTACGGTCAACGCAAAATCTATAAAATCTTCAGCTTCTTTAAGATCTTCATTCCACAATAATACATTTATATAATGCTCATATACTTCAAAGGCATCTATTTTAACTGCCAGTGCTTCTTTGTAATATGAAATGGCCTCGGTATAGTTGTACAGCTTCTCTGCACATACACGTCCCATTAATGTGAGTGCCATGGTATTATTGGCATCATAAGATAGCGCATAGTTTAACGCTTCCATCGTTTCTTCCAAATCATAAGGATAGGCATCTATGGCTTTAAAAACATAACTATTTGTATAATTTCCCATGGTTTTATTCTTGTTGTTTTCGCAAATCAGATTTCAACTGCTTCCGTTTTGTTTTAAAGGATCTATCCTGCATTTTTTGCTTAAAATCAGTCCCTGTAAATATGCGAATGGGATTTCCCCTTTCTAAATTAAAATGCTGCTGCCAAGCATATTTCACAGTTTCCTTTAACTGGTTTGTGTTATGCTCAGCGAGTTTACTCTTTAATCGCTCAATGGCAATTTTTTTATTCTGATGTTGAGAACGGCTCTGCATAACCAATACCTGAATTCCTGTTGGAATGTGCTTTGCTCTGATCGCAGAACTCACTTTATTTACATGCTGCCCACCAGCACCAGAACTTCTAATTGCCTGAAATTGGATCTGCTTTTCGTCCATTGTTTTCTGCTCAAACCTTTCCAACTCATAGCAGCCAATAAACCAATTTTTACGTTTGTTGTATTTTCTAAAAGCTGAAGTTCCAATCCATTGAATTGTTCCTATCCAATCTTTTAAAAATGCCGATAACTGCTTCCCTTGTAATTCGATACTCACAGATTGTACTGTGCCATTTTCCATTCCGTTTTCTTTATAGAGAATTTGATAGGTAATCTGATTACTGACCAATTCTTTTAAGAATAGCTTTAGCACCTTCGCAACAACCCAAGCACATTCTGCTGGGCCTTTAGCGGCTGTAATTTGTATAATTTTTGTTTCCATTTTAATTGTCCATTCTAACAATCTTTGGCGTAAATGTCCCTAACACTTCAACCAATTCCTGTTGATTATTCATTACTTTTTTAATATCCTTATACGCCATTGGCGCTTCATCAATTCCACCACCAATGAGACTTACATCATTCATTTTTAATTGCTGTTTAATTGCACTTTTTGTAAATTTCTCTTTACATTTCCTTCGAGAATACAAACGTCCTGCACCATGAGATGCCGAGTTTAAACTTTCAGCATTCCCCAAGCCACGTACAATATACCCTGGTGCCGTCATAGATCCCGGAATTATGCCCAATTGCCCTTTGTTGGCCGGTGTTGCTCCTTTTCTATGCACAATTCTTTCCACTCCGTTTACCTGTTCCTTCCATGCAAAATTATGATGGTTTTCAATAGTTGCTATGGGCTTGGCTCCTAACAATTTTCCTAAGCGCTTGTGAATATTATCGTGACATGCCTTTGCATAATCCCCTGCTAAATTCATAGCCAACCAATATTCCTGGCCATCATGTGTATTTAAATCTAACCAAGCTAAGTGTTGTACATTTTTTGGTAACGGACATTGTTTTGTTGCCAGGTATGTATAATGCTTTGCAATGTTTGCTCCTAGCCCGCGACTTCCACTATGGGTTAATAACCCAACATATTCGCCAATGGGTATTTGAAACTCATTCGTATCATCTGTTATTTGCACAGTTCCAAACTCTACAAAATGATTTCCACTTCCTGAGGTTCCTAACTGTTGATACGCTTTTGTCTGCAAGCGTTTTAACAACGGAATCTCTCGAAATTCTGCCCGTTCAAATAGCTCATGATCGTGTTTAATCTTGTGCGTTTCTCGCATTCCGAATTTTGTATGTTCAGACAAAATGTTTTCCAATTGATGCTGTTTTCCTTTTAAATAGGACGCTTTTATTGGATAGATTGTCAAACACATCCTACAGCCGATATCTACACCTACTCCATACGGAATTACCGCATTATCCGTTGCTAGAACACCTCCAATTGGTAAGCCATACCCATAATGAGCATCTGGCATTAATGCGCCTTGCACAGCTATTGGTAATTTTAAAGCATCATACAATTGAAATTTTGCCTGTTCGTCAATTTCATTTTCTCCATAAATAGAGAACGGTGCTCTGGTGTTTTTTAATTGATGGAATTTTATTTCCACCGGTTTTACCAAGCCTTCAGCTACCTTACCCCAAATAGCATCTCCTTGAAATTTTTCTGGTTCCAATAGTACCTGTTTGGCTTCTTCTAGAATGCGTTCTTTCTTTTCTCTTTTACGGTATCTGTTAATTTGCCCTAAGGCGATATTGATGCTGTTATTTTTTGGAAAACCTAATTTGATTAAGTCCCTTCCCTTTAGTTTATTTCCCATACTATTTTTTCTTTATTGATTTCTTTTATTGTACTACCTTGAAGGTATTTTAATTGTCTTTTTACGTTGTTTTCTCTTTTGTTAGCGTCAACCTTTTTCCAGTACTGCCATTCTTTTTGATCGTTACAATAGGCTCTATTTGCTTCGTAATACCCGATTTTTAAAAGCTGTTGAGAAAGTAATTCTGTTTCACTTTCTAGTAATGGATCAATTATTTTTTGGTATCGGATATAGGCTCTTGTAAATTTTATCCTTACACAGCTTTTCGGAAAATTCACATAGAACCTCGTTTTCCAGTTTCGATGTGAGGTTTTATACTTAAAGCGTACGCAAATATCTTTTGCCTTTGTACTTAACTTATTATATTGCTTTTTGCTAATAGAAGGCTTGTCTGTACTTAACATGTATAACGCACATTTATGATCCCATGCCTTCTGTGCTTTTTCTTTGGTAATTCCCCAAAATGCAGGTTGAATTTTTTCATATACTTCTAAAATTTCTGTAGCATTTTTGTAGTCCAAAACGGCATCGGTAATCAGTAACTCTCGATACCATCCATGTCTAATAGGTTCGGGCAACTTACGATATCCCAACCCTTGAATTTCTACGTACAGCGCGAGCATCCTCTTATAAATTTCACGGACTTCCTTTTTCCTTCTGCCCTTGTGATGTAATGGCTTCATGTATTGTTTTATTGATGTTATTTTTCCAGAGAACTTAGGAAATAGCATTCCTAGGCCCTTAAACTGTAGCATTTATTTCTACAGCATGTGCTGATATTTAATGATTTGGAAGAATTTACAGTCTTAAAAAAAAGGCATAAAAAAATCCGAAAGGTTGAGCTTCGGACTTGTACATTGATTTAGAGTAACTCTAAGAATGAAGAAAGTCGCGAAGTAAACATGTAAAAGAACGGGGTTCTCTTTGGATGTTTTTGAAAAATGAGAATTTGATCATTGTACTTCGTTTTATGCTGTACGAGTTTAATTGTCTTAAACATAACAGCAAGGATGTTGTTGCTTTATTGCGATGCAAAGATGAAATTCATTTTTGAATTACACAACTAAATTTACTATTTAATTTACTGAGCACCAGACAGATATACTGTTTTTAAGCAGTAGGATTCCTGTCCGCAATTATGCAGAAATGATGAGTTAAGCTAACTCATTGAATGGGTGTTATGTAACAAATACTTACACGATGTACTGGCATCTATTGGTTTTTGAAAAAATTCAATAAAAAAAGCGTCCAAAAAATGAATTTTGGACGCTTTTACTATCTTTTAAAAGTTTTTCACCTAGAATATCGACTTAAAAAGTCGCAGTATAGCGCCCGATTTATGTGATTTGTATAAATTCATAGTGTCTTCTTTTTTATTTTTACTTGGTTATTATGATGCAAATATAGTATTTATTTCTCTTAGTTGCGTGGCAACAAGAAAATGATAATAGCTATGTCTTATTCTGGCCGTGCTTTTAACCTTCTGATTTTCATACAATAGATGGCTATCCCCATCATCCAAATAGCCATAATTGCCCAAAACCCATAGGTATTGTACCAGGTCATAAACTCATTTTTATAGTCTACAACACCTTCATGTACGTTTTTTGAATATTTATCATAAAAAGCTACTGAGAATAAGAGCAATAATGGTAGCGCAAAGAGAGCCAGTGACACCAAGATTGAAACGATTATTTTTTTCCATTTCTGAACATATGAAAATACGGCCAACAGTATTATTAGCAACAGGAGAAGTACCATTGCTAAAGACTCATTGTAGCTTTTAGAACTTGACCCAGACACATATCCCATTAAAAGAACAATAACCACCAGAACAACTATAGAAGCCACAAAGCCCAATAGCAGGGGTTTTAAACTTGTCGTTTTAAATACAAATAGTAACAAGGCGAACACAAAAGAAAATACAAATAGAAAGTAAAAGAAACCACTGTTTGGCACTTGATAATAGGATCGATGCACATTTTTGA
>MAAC01018666.1_pt1 | contig 25361 bp, 25 predicted proteins | sample 1115981 | NCBI WGS metagenome assembly MAAC01 (sample SAMN04961126, study PRJNA320927) | seawater metagenome | isolation source: sample BD02T64 sea water enriched with oil for 64 days | place: USA:Gulf of Mexico | collected 2013-07-27
AACATATATTACAACACACTAGTGAAATCACTTTTTAAGAAATATAAGTTGTGGATTTTGGCAGGAGTTATAGCTTCTGCTATGATCCTTTTGAACTTGCTCAATGAAGGCTCTCATGGAGGCGGAGATACGTACATGCATTATTTATTTGCACGATGGTCCTTTGTTCACCCACATCTATTGTTCGATCATTGGGGGAAACCCCTATTCACTATTTTAAGTGCCCCGTTTGCGCAATTTGGTTTTAAAGGATCAGTTACATTCAATATTCTTGCCGCAATTGGGTCTGGGATTTTGGTGGCTAAATCTGCGCAAAAAATGGGTGTAAAGGGGTCTTGGTTGGGTCTGGTTATTACCGTTTTCACTCCTATGTTTTTTGTGATTTCCTTTTCTAGTTTAACTGAAATTCTTTTTGCGTTAACACTTATTCTCGCCATTTATTTGTTCATTAGCCAAAAATACAACTGGAGTGCTATTGTGATATCGTTTATCCCCTTTGCACGTACTGAAGGTGTCATTTTCTTGCCTTTATTTTTAATGGCCTTTCTGGCTTTAAGGAATTTTAAAAGCATCGGCTTTTTGTTTACCGGGTTTGTGGTAATGGCTGTGGCTGGGTTTCCCGTTTATGGAGATTTTTTGTGGCCTATTACAAAAAGTCCCTACCATGACTCTTCCGCACTTTATGGGCATGGGAGCTTGTTGCATTTTGTGGAGCATTCACCTGGAATTTTTGGTTGGCCATTATTGGTGACCTTTTTTATTGGAATAGGAACCATGTTGTATGCGGTGGTTCAAAGGAAAAGCTTAGAGTTTACATTGGTTTCATTTTTAGTTCTAGGTTGTGGTGTCGGGTATTTTTCTGCGCATACCGTAGTTTGGGCCTTCGGAATGGGTGGGTCTGCCGGATTAACTCGGGTAATGGCGGGTATTATTCCAGTGGTTGCCCTCACCGCTGTTTATGGTATTAACTTCTGGGTAGCTAAAGCAAAATGGAAGGGGTGGGTTAGCCAATCAATTTTTAGTGTTCTGGCTATAGTTTTTGTTATTGAAGGGTATACAAAAAATAAGTTTCCCTTAACATTGGGACAAGAGGAACGTGTCGTTGAAAAAGCATGTGCTTTTATAGAGCGTGAAGGGCTAGATCATGAATTTATGGTGTATTATAGCCCCTTTGAAGCATTTACGCTCAATCTGGATCACTTTTCTAGCGAGCATAGTAGAGATAGAGTTTTTGATGTGAAGCAACCCAGTAAAGAACTACCCGAAGGGAGTTTAATCATTTGGGATGCCCATTTCGGTCCAAATGAGGGTGGTTTACCCAAAGAGAATTTATTCAATGATCCCAATTTAAAATTAATGGGTGAGTTTACACCAGAATACGAGTTCCATGTGCAAGGAGATCGTAAATATGTGGTGTTAGTCTTCCAAAAGAGAACCCTTAAAGTTGAATAAATTCCTGTTCCTTTTAGAAACCAAATAAGTTACATTTGCCACAAAATTATCAAGCATGACGTTTAACACATTAAGTATTTTAATTCCAGCATATAATGAGGAGAGAACCATTCACCTCATTTTGGATAAAGTTTTAGCGGTTAAACTTGAGAATAATATTCAAAAAGAAATCGTGCTAGTGAACGATTGTTCTTCAGATGATACCGAAGGTGCTATTAACAGGTATATTTCGTCACATCCGGAAGCAAATATGAAATTGTATAACCAACCTAAAAACATGGGTAAAGGGGCGGCAATTCATAGAGCAATTAACGAAGCAAAAGGCGATTACGTTATTATTCAAGATGCTGATTTAGAGTATGATCCGGAGGAGTATAATATTCTGTTAAAACCTATTTTAACCGGTTTTGCGGATGTGGTTTATGGGTCCCGTTTTTTGGGTGGAAAGCCACATAGAATTTTATTCTTCTGGCATTCCATTGGAAATCAATTCTTGACTTTTATATCAAATATGTTCTCTAATTTGAACTTAACGGATATGGAAACGTGTTACAAGGTATTTCATGCGGAAACCATCAAAAGTATTTATTTGAAGGAGCAACGTTTTGGTTTCGAGCCAGAAGTGACTGCAAAAATATCTCGTGTACCTAATATCCGGATTTATGAAGTAGGTATATCCTATTATGGACGTACCTACGAAGAAGGGAAGAAAATTGGATGGAAAGATGGGGTAAGAGCTATATACTCGATCTTGAAATATAACGTGTTTTCAAAACAAGTATTTAAAAAATAAGTGTGAATGCGACTGTCTCCTAGTTTATTCGTTTCTTGGATCATCGCTATCGTTCTTACCTTAACCGTATTTAATCAATCCAAATGGAAGGATAGGGCTGTACTACAACATGACATGTATGTGTATTACTCCTATTTGCCTGCGACTTTTATTTATCACGATCTTTCTTTTCAATTTATGACAGATCTTCCCGAGGATGATAAACGGGAACTTTGGACATTGACCGCTCCAAATGGAGGGAAGGTTCAAAAAATGACCATGGGAATGGCGATGATGTACACCCCCTTTTTTGGTTTGGCACATCTCACCGCCTATTTGATGAATGAACCTATGGATGGCTATTCTTGGGTGTACCATTTCTTTATGGCTATGTCGGCATTAGCATTTGCAATAGCGGCTATGTTTATTCAACGAAAGTTGCTCTTAATGTATTTTGAAGATAAGGTGGTAGCCTTGACTTTACTCGCATTGGCCTTGGGGACTAATTATTATTACTATTCTACCTCGGAAGGACCAATGAGTCATATTCATAACTTCTTTTTGATTTCCCTTTTTGCCTGGCAAATCATTAAATGGTTAAAAGATTTCCATTGGCAGAATGCGGGTTTAGCGGCTTTGACCTTTGGGTTAATTGTATTGATTAGACCGGTGAATGGCATCGTTATCTTAATTCCCTTATTGTATTCGGTACGTTCAATAGCCGAATTTGTATTACGTATAAAAGATGTTTTTTCGCATTATTATCAAGTGTTAATGATGCTCGGATTAATTGCCTTGGTACTATTTCCACAGTTATGGTATTGGCATTCGAATACAGGCGATTGGATCTATTATTCCTATAATGAGGAAGGGTTCTTTTTTAATAATCCCCAAATTCTGAAAGGCTTACTGGGATATCGAAAAGGCTGGTTGGTATATGCACCGGTTATGGGTTTTTCAATGGTCGGAATGTTGGTTTTGTGGTCCCGTATTCCGGCATCAAAATTTAAGTGGGTAATACCTGTTTATCTGGGATTGCACCTATTCATCATATTTAGTTGGTGGTGCTGGTGGTATGGAGGTGGATTTGGAGCCCGTCCAATGATTGATGCTACCGCGATTTTGAGTATTCCTTTAGCGGCCTTTTTTGCTTTAATGATGAAACAGAAATTCCGTTCTATTTCTTGTACATTTTTGGTCGTGGCGTTTGTCGGATTAAATTTATTTCAAACGATGCAATACCGAAGAGGAATTATTCACTGGGATAGTATGACCCAAGAAACATATTGGTTGATTCTGGGAGAAATAAATTATCCTCCTGGTTATTCTGAGTCGTTAAAAACACCCGATTACGATGGGGCCAAAAAAGGGGAAATAGAAGAATAGACAGTTAAACCATTTTTATATTGGAATCTTCGATTAAGGATTGTCCATCTAGTTTTCGGTATACTTGAACCAATGTAACTACATCTTTCTGACAATATTCTACAATTCGATCTAAATTGTTGTCTTCGTAGTACACGCCATAAACCTGGCTGCCATCAATATCATCTTTTGGAGTGGGTACATCAAAAATAGCCGCTAGTAAATCCAAAGAAGTGAAGTTCTTGTACTCTCCAAACTTCCAATAGGTCATGGTGTCCAAATGGGGGTTTTCCCAAGGTTTTAATCCACCAATATCAAGTAATATAGGTAGCCGCATAGCATGAACCAACATACGTCTGGCAATAAATGGGAAATCAAATTCCTTCCCATTATGTCCGCACAATTTGTATTGCTGTCTATTGTTGTAATGAGTGTTCAGTAGATTAGCGAATTCGTGTAATAAAATCTTTTCATCATCATTGGCAAATGATTTTATTCGGAGGGTCATTCCATCCGTAGTTCGGGTGACCAAACCTACTGAAATACACACGATCTTGCCAAACTCGGCATAAATCCCGGCACGATTGTAAACATCCGATGAGGTTTCATCCTCAGGAGTAAAGTTTCTCGATTTTTTATCCCATAGTTTTTGGAAGCGTTCTGGGACCTCCGAATACACAGGATATTCAGGAACAGTTTCAATATCTAGAAATAAAACATTTTCAATTTCAGTAGTACCGAGCATAAGTCTAAGATTTGATTACGTGAAAATACAGAATTTTTGAGCCAAAAAAAGGCGAATTTTTCAATTCGCCTTTGTAAAATAAGTTGTACGCTATATTTCTGGCTGTTTAACTTCGAAGTTGATTGCCTCTACCGATTTTACTTCGGGAACGGCTTGCATTATAGAATCAATGATTCCGTTTTTAAAAGTCATACTATTCATAGAACAGCTGGTACAATTCCCTTTTAGTTCAATTTTGGCAACGTAATCATCCGAAAAATCAACCAATTCAACGTCCCCTCCATCTTCTACCAAATAGGGTCTGATTTGCGCCAACGCAGCATTAATTCTTTCTCGTAGTTCTTTATGGCTAGCCATTATTTTTTGGATAATTCTTTTACTTTATGGTCGATTATCTTCACTAAATCCATGAAAGCTTCCGCTTGAGGAGTTCCTTGTTGTAGAACAGCTGGTCTTCCGGCATCTCCGGCTTCACGAATACTTGTTACTAAAGGAATTTGAGCAATTAATGGAATTTTTAAATCCTCTGCTAATCCTTTTCCTCCATCTTCCCCAAAGATATGGTATTTTTTCTCCGGCATATCTTCCGGAACAAAATAACTCATGTTCTCTACCAATCCTAAAATTGGAATCGTAATTCCATCCATGTTAAACATTCCAACCGCTTTTCGAGCATCAGCTAAAGCCACTGGTTGAGGAGTGGTAACAATCACCACACCAGTTAATGGAATGTTTTGTACGAGTGATAAGTGAATATCCCCTGTTCCGGGTGGAAGGTCAATTATTACGTAATCTAATTCTCCCCAATGGGTATCGTTAGCCATTTGTTTTAATGCACTATCCACCATGGGGCCTCTCCAAACGATGGCTTGGTTAGCTTGTGCGAAAAATCCAATAGACATGATTTTTACTCCCCAAGAACTTTCAACTGGCGTCATTTTTTGTTTGCCGTCAATATCAATTCCTCCGGGTACCGATTTGGCTTCGTCAAACATTAAGGGCATAGATGGACCGTAAATATCGGCATCAATAATACCAACAGAATATCCTTGTTTAGCCAATCCCGCTGCAATATTTGCGGTAATAGTAGATTTTCCAACGCCTCCTTTACCAGATGCCACTGCAATGATGTTTTTTACACCATGCATGGTTTTACGCTGTTCTGGTTCCCGTTTATTTTGATGTTTCTCTAATGGACTGAATTTTATATCTGTCGTAATATCTTCCGATACATGCAATTGTAGATAGTGATTTACCGCTTCTTCCATACGTTGCTTACTATGCATCGCTGGATTGCTAATCTTTAATGAAAAAGAGACATTGTTACCGTCAATTTTCACATCCGATACCAAGCCGGCACTAACTAAATCTTTTTTTAAATCAGGCTCAATTACAAAAGAAAGCCCCTTCATTACTGAATTTTCGGTAATCATTTTTTCTTTTTTATACGCAACGAAAGTAAGGTATTTAGAATGATTCTAAACTGATATTTATGGGTTTGCTTGTAGTTATTATGATGCTTTTTTAAATTTTTAACGGCTAGGTAACACGATGAATTTACCAATAAGGTTATCCTTGTAAAATGAATTGGAAAAGGGATAAAATCGTAGGTGTATTTGTGTTGTTGATGACGGTATTAACGCTCAATTCATGTACGTATCAAGACCCAGAAGTAACCTCTTTTGAGGGGATGGAGGTGATCCGTATCGAAAATAATATCGCAGAGATCGATCTAAACTTTAGTATGGATAACCCAAATAATCAAAAAATGAAACTGAATACAGCGGAATTTGAAATTAGGGTGAATTCCACGTATTTAGGTAAAGCGGTTCTGAAAGATCCGGTGATCCTACCTAAAAATGGAATCCATTCCGTAAAATTACATATGGTTATGGAAATGGATAAGTCCGTGGCCGAAGTAGCCGTCTCCTTAGGATTAGCTGTTTTAATGAATAACATTAACCTCAAAGTAGAAGGAGAGGCCAAAGGATCAATGGGTATGTTTTCGCGTAAATTCAAAATTAACCATACCGAACATATTGATTGGGAAGACCTTAAAGGTCTGGCGAAATAAACATCCTAACCCATTTCTGTCCTCCGAATTCAATTTTTTTCATTAAACTCGAAGTAGGATGCAACACCCTATCTTTATTTGGGGTCTATAGATTGTAAACTGAAAATAGGACATTAGTTTTAAGCCAAAAGAAAGGATATTGTAACTTTATCCTTTCTTTTTTATACCGATACAATTGGATTCAACTTATTATCATATTCATAATGAATTAGCCATGAAGGCTGGCCGGGGCGATAGTCAGGCGCAGTTTGAATTGTATGAGTTGTATTACCGAGCCATGTTTAATACCGCTATCGGAATCGTGAATGACTCTATGCAAGCGGAGGAGTTGATGCAAAACGGGTTTATGACCGCCTTTACTAAAATGGATAAATGGCATCAAAAATCCAGTTTTGGAGCTTGGTTAAAACGAGTGGTTATTAACGAATGTCTGGATTTTTTGGCAAAACGAAAGTTGGATACGGTGCGTATGGAAGATATGCAAATAAGTGTCCCAGAAATCGAAGAACTCGATGAACCAGAGTATACGGTGGAGCAAGTAAAGTCGGTGATGAAAGGACTTCCACAAGGATATCGTACCATTTTGAGTCTGTATCTGTTCGAGGGGTATGATCATGAGGAAATAGCGGAAGTCTTAAACATCTCTAGTTCGACCTCTAGGTCGCAATACCTACGTGCTAAGAAAAAATTAATTGAACGCATTAAAAACAAGGAATATGTCGGATAGGTTGAAAGAGTTTATTTCGAAACACGAGGCAGAGTTTGATCAAGAACCCAGAGATGGGCATTTGGAGCGGTTTAAACAATTAAATATCCAAAAGAATGTGGTGCCAAGAAAGGGGCAGGATTTTACGGTTTGGAAAATGGTAGCCATGCTCGTGGTTATTTTAGGTGTCGGTTATTTGTTTTTCAATTTGGGGAAAATGCAAGCCACAAACAATCTAGTAGCTGATAATTATTTGGAAGAATCGAGAATGGAAATGACGGAGGCCGAAATTTTTTTTTCGGAGAAAGTGGCCACTAAAAAGCAGGAGGTTTTGGCCTTTTCAGAGGTAAATGATCCCGCCACCCAGCAAATTATGTTGGAGTTGGATAAGTTAGAGTTACAATACATGGATTTAAAAGAAGAGTTAACGATTAATTCAGATAACCCTCAAATTATTAATGCCATGGTAGAGAATTACCGTTCTCGTTTTTCATTATTGGAAAAATTATTAGAACAATTAAAAAAAGCAAATACAATTAAACAAAAACATCATGTGGAAGTTCAAGCATAAATCAATCGCAGCCTTATTAAGTGTCCTATTTATCGGTTTGCAATTGTTAGCAAACAATGATGAATACCGAAAAACCTATCACCAATCCTTTCAAGTGAACAGTGATGTTCTATTGGAGGTATCCAATAAGTATGGGTTTGTAAAAATTGTTACCGGAGATGTCAATGAAATAGTTATCGATGTCGTGGTCACTTTAGAAGAGTCATCAAAGGAACTTGCCCAGAAGACAATGGATAAGATTGATATTAGTATATCGGGTGATGCTTCAATGGTGAGCGCCATTACCACCATCAAAGCAGGGGGGAAGTTTAAAGAATTGGATATTGATTATACCATTACGATGCCAGTTACCGGAGATTTGGATTTAACGAATAAATTTGGAAATAGTTATTTAAATGAGTTAGGAGGAAAGTCTACCATTGTTGTTTCATATGGAGCTTTAGATGTGGGAAGTCTGAAAAGTAAGGAGAATAGAGTCACCGTAAAATATGGAAGCGGGAAGATAAAATATGCCCATTATTTGGATTTTGTAGCTCGATATTCGGAAGTTAGAGTCAGCAAAGCAAAGTTATTAAACTTGGATGCCCAGTTTGGTGAGGTCCGTATTGGTGAAGTAGGGCGATTGGATTTGAAGTGCCAATATGGCGATGTGAATTTAGGGACGATTGTAGAACTTAAAGCAAATGTGCAATTTGGAGACTTGGAAATAGAAGGTATAATGAAAGAGTTTGTATTAGAGGCTCAATATGGAGATACCGAGGTGGAATTCATTTCTAAGAATTTCGAAAATGTGAGGATAACCTCTTCCTTTGGTGATGTGGATTTAAGCTTTCAAAGTGGTAGTAATTTCACCCTTAAAGGAAAAGCAAGTTTTGGCGATATCGATATTCCAAGTGGTTCTCTAGAAAATGTAGACGGTAGTTCAGGAAGCGATCGGTATGATGGCAAAATGTTTGACGGAACAGCTCCATCCGTAGTGGAGGTGAACATGAGTTACGGAGATGTAGATATCTCCATAAATTAAAAAAAAATTATTGAGTATTATATAACCAGGCGGATGCATTCGTGTTCGCCTGTACTTTTCTAAGGCTTTTTCTAGCTTCTCTTTGTGTGGTAAAACCTCCGTATGTAACTCGGTAAAGCTTTCCTTTTTTATCAAATATTTTTGCTTTGTATCCTTGATCTTGCAACTTAGATACCAATCGTGCTGCATTAGCTTGATCGCTAAAACAACCCCCTATTATTTGATATTTTAAAGGCAACTCTAGTTTTGATTCTTCCAGTACCACATTGGTGGATTCAACTACAGCAAACTGATAGTCCACCTCATTAAAATCTTCGTTTAACAATCCTGTATCCGTTAAATCTATTTCCGATAAACCTGCTGGTCTAGGAACATATTCCTCGCATGGGGTAGTTTTAAACGGGTTTAAATTAGATAATTGGAAATCTCTATTCGAATTTAATAATCCACTATTACTTGGTACCCAAGTTAAATATGCTAAGACAGGAATTAATGCCAGTCCCCAGCCAATTTTACCAAAAGTACCCGTTTGTTTAACGTATTTTATTTCGGTTTTTAATGTTTCGGGGTGAGCCAAAATAGCTTCCTTTCCATGACTTAAATGAGAGGTTAAAGGTGTTAAATGAAACTGTTCAAGGCCAAAAGAATCGATGGATTCAATCACACCCGGCTCAAATTTTAAAATATTCCCTTTGGATTGGTAAAAACTACCTAAATGATGAAACTCAAAAACGTTTTTATTTTTTAGTTCCTCTCGTACCTCAAATACAAAACCCTTTAAATAAACAATGGCATCCTCATACGAAATTCCTTCATTCAAACTAATAGCATTGGCTAGTAAACCGTCATTGGTAAGAATGTTTTTATTGAAGCTCAGTTTTTTCCCTGGAGGGGTCAATCTGTTTTTGGCCATATCTAATTGAGCACTAGCAGGATTTACTACAAATGCACCAAAATCAGGTATAGTCACGCACTCATTGAATTGCAATAAGTCCGAAATAGTATGCGATATGTTTGAGGTATTCACAGAACGAAAGTAACATTTTTTGGAACCGAAGCAAATGAATTGGTGCAAGAGCTACCACTTATTTCTAAGTTTTATAAGAACTATTGCCTGTTTTTCCTGTTTACAGTAAACTAACCCCATAAAGATGTGGGCTTTGATGGTCTTTAGAATAAGCAAAGAAAGGCGAAGATAAAGTCAAGTCAATTTTAGAGTAGAATTATAAATTGGATAACTCGGTTTTTTTTAAGGGTAGTCCCGAAATATCCAAGCAATATTGTCGTTCATTTACCGATATATGGGTTCGCAATTTGGGTTTTGGTTTAAAGAGAATAGATCCTGTTTTTACCGTAGGAAAAGACATGTATTCCGTGGCCACAATAATGAGTGGATTCAAAAAAATACGATAATTTTGAATTTGGTATTAGGGGACTAAGAAAAGGAAAATGAATTGGAGAAATTGTAGATTATTTGGGGTGGCCACTTTGTTTTTTGTGACGCTACATACTACCGGTCAGACGGTGACTTCATCAAGTGCCGAACACATATTAACAAATATGTTTGATTCGGTTTATGCCTTGGAAAATGTACGTTTTGATATGTATTCCCAAGAACGAATAAATGGAGAATTGGTAAAAAGTCACGCGGTAGGGGTGATGGAGTATTCACCACGAAATATTTTTATTAGAGGTTTCGATACCCAAGGAGTTTTATTGAATGAGATTCTATATAAAGAAGGGACCAATAACAATGATGCGTTGATTTCGCCTAATGGTTTCCCATACATTAATATTAACCTCGATCCTGAGGGAAATACCATGCGTAGAAACAGGCACTTTACCATTTTAGAGGCAGGAGGAAGGTATTTAGTAGATATGTTGAAGATAGGAATGGTCACCTATGCGAAATCTGGGGATATCAATGAACGATTAAAAGTAAAGTCTAAAGATTCCCTTTGGATTGTCACCATTACAAATACGGATTATTCAAAACATAAATACCTAGTTCAACCCGGGGAAAATTCTAGAACCATTGCTAGAAAATTGGGCGTGCCCGAGTACAAGATGGTGGAGCTAAACGAAAACATTGATACCTTTGATGATGTGCAACCCGGTGAAATTATTTTTGTACCTAATTATTACGCGCAAAAGGTAGAGTTGGTGCTTCGGAAAAGTGATAATGTGCCTATTCGAGTACGGGTATTTGATGAAAAAGGATTGTACTCAGAGTATAAGTATGCTGCATTTGAAACCAACACCCAACTATCGTCCAAAACCTTTAATAAGGAAAATCCAGCCTATACCTTTTGAGGATTAATGGAGGTGAATTATGGGATTTGGAATCCTGTGGGTTAGTGGATTGTTCTGAGTAGTAGCAGTAATTGTTTGCGAAAAAGTAATCGAAATTTTTAGTTCTTTAGAATTCAGGCCGTATATTTGAGAGTAAATACATTGACTGTTAGCACCTTAATTCCTGACGGTAAATAGGATCATTGAAAATCTCTCGTCTTGACATCAGATACCAAATATTTATTAGGGTTAATTGAGCTTCCCCGGATTGGCGATATTATTGCTCGAAAATTGGTGAATCATTATGGTTCGGCTAAAGATGTATTTGAAGTCATTAGATCTTCTGTAAAAGAATCCGAAGCCCTTTGGTCTAAGAAAATTGTGGCGTCCATTTGTACCGAACCGGATTGGGATGAAATAGATCAAGAAATTTCCTTTATGGAAAAAAATGATGTACAAGCCATTTCGGTAGTAGATGAAGGGTACCCCAGAAGACTGAAGTTTTGTAATGATGCCCCTTTGGTCTTATTTATTCGAGGTAATGTAGATTTAAATCATGCGAAAATATTAGCGGTAGTAGGAACTCGAAATGCGACTATTCACGGAAAGAAAATTACCACCAAAATCATAAAGGATTTAGTAGATCAAGATGTATTGATTTTAAGTGGGCTTGCTTTTGGAATTGATATCAAAGCACATCAGGCTGCTTTAGATCATAAATTGCCTACGGTGGCTGTTTTAGCTCATGGCTTGGATATAATCTATCCTCCAGAACACCGAAGAGAAGCCCATGAAATGGAACGCAATGGAGCGTTGATTACGGAATTTAGAAGGGGTACCAAACCCGACCGAGAAAATTTCCCTAAAAGGAATAGAATTGTAGCCGGAATGGCAGATGCCATTTTGGTAATTGAATCTCAACGTACGGGTGGTTCCATGATCACTGCCGATTTGGGTTTTGGTTATGCTAGAGATGTCTTCGCGGTTCCGGGACGTCCAGGGGATAAACAAAGTGAGGGGTGTAATTTTTTAATACGTCAAAATAAGGCCTCCTTGGTGGAGTCTGCCATTGATATTAAGTTTTTAATGAATTGGAAAGAGGACCCGAGGCCCATGGAAATTCAAAAACAACTTTTTGTAGAATTAAGTCCCACTGAAGAGGTCCTGGTTCAAATATTAAAGGAATCGGGAAAAATGCCCATGGACGAATTATGTTTAACGGCCGGTATTTCAGTGAGTCAAGCGTCTGTACCATTGCTGACACTCGAACTAAATGGTTTAGTCAGAACGCTACCCGGAAAAGTGATAGAACTAACGTGAGCGTTTGGGCGGTCATATAAATAATGGTATGCAGTCCTACTAATTGGTGATTCTTGAAAATCAGGTGGTTGTATGGGATTAAAATATTCTCCTAAATGAAAATCCTATAGGTAAAAAATGGCTATTTTTGTAGTCTAAATTTTTAACAAAATAGAAATGTCAGCAAATAAATACCAAGCTCAGATTGATGTATTCATGAGCACTGTAGCCGCCAAAAACGGACACGAAAAAGAGTTTCTTCAAGCAGTTGAAGAAGTGATGGAATCAGTAATTCCATTTGTTGAAGAAAACCCAAAATATCAAGGAAAAGCGCTTTTAGAGCGTATGGTTGAGCCCGAAAGAGCATTTCAATTTAGAATCCCTTGGTTGGATGATGCCGGAAATATTCAAGTAAACCGTGGATATAGAGTTCAATTTAACTCCGCTATCGGACCTTACAAAGGTGGTATGCGTTTTCACCCTTCTGTTAATTTATCGATTCTTAAGTTTTTAGGTTTCGAACAAGTATTCAAAAACTCTTTGACTACCCTACCTATGGGTGGTGGTAAAGGTGGTGCTGATTTTAACCCAAAAGGAAAATCAGATAACGAAGTAATGCGTTTTTGCCAGTCTTTAATGACCGAGTTATCCAAACATATTGGTGCAAATACCGATATTCCTGCAGGTGATATCGGTGTAGGTGGACGTGAAATTGGTTTTATGTTCGGTCAATACAAAAGATTACGTAACGAATTTACCGGTATCCTTACGGGTAAAGGTCTAGAATATGGAGGGTCTTTGATTCGTCCAGAAGCTACCGGTTACGGAACGGTTTATTTCATGAACGAAATGCTTATCAAAGCAGGTAAAACTTTCGAAGGTCAAGTGGTCGCTGTTTCTGGTTCAGGAAACGTGGCTCAATATGCCATCGAAAAGTTAACTCAATTAGGTGGTAAGGCCGTTTCTGCTTCTGATTCTTCAGGTTGTATCTACGATCCAGCTGGAATTGATGCCGAAAAATTAGCTTTCTTAATGGAGTTGAAAAACGTGAAACGTGGACGTATTAAAGAATATGCTGACAAGTTTGGTTGTGAGTTCTTTGCTGGTCAACGTCCTTGGGATGTGGTTAAAAATGCAGATATCGCTATGCCATGTGCTACGCAAAATGAGTTGGATGCAGATAATGCAGCTAACTTAATCAAAGCGGGTATTATTGGTGTTGCCGAAGGTGCTAACATGCCATGTACTCCAGATGCAGTTCATGCATTCGGTGAAAACAAAGTGATGTTTGCTCCAGGTAAAGCATCTAACGCTGGTGGTGTAGCCACTTCTGGTTTAGAGATGTCTCAAAACTCTTTACGTTTAGCTTGGACGGCTGAAGAAGTAGATACTAAATTACATAACATTATGAAGGCTATTCACTCTTCATGTGTTCAATACGGTACCAATGCAGATGGTTCTGTTGATTACGTGAAAGGTGCTAATGTTGCCGGTTTCGTAAAAGTAGCAGATGCGATGCTTGCACAAGGTATCGTGTAATATAAAACATAAACTAGGACTCGGGAGTCCGAAGAAATCTAGTGTAAGAATATTTAAAATCCTCATCGTTTTTTCGGTGGGGATTTTTTTGTTTACATACTCAAAAACTCAAAATAATTTTCGGTTGAAATAACTTGGCATATGGCCTCTGGATATGCTTTGGTAAAGGTCTTTGGGAAATGAGCTTTGCTATTTGGATTCCATTTAAATTCAAAACCTAGTGTGGTGTCGTGGGTGGTTTCAATATAATCTACTTCCTGTTGTTGTGTGGTTCGCCAAAAATGGGTGAATTTGTCTATTCTGTTAATATTTAGCCACTTTTTTCGTTCGCTTACTAAATAGTTTTCCCACAATAATCCTACGTCATTTCTTTGATGTACCGGGTTTAAATTTCCCGTTACGGCATTGATTACCCCATTATCATAAAAGAATATTTTACGACTTTTTTTTAATTCATTCCGTACATTTTTACCGTAGGAGGTCAATGAAAAGATAATAAATGATTGTTCCAATAGGGTGATATACTTATGAATGGTTTTATTATCGGCACCAACCTGTTTACTGAGCTCGTTAATTCTGATTTCACTCCCTATTTGTAGGGCCAGTGATTTTACGATTCTTTGTAGTAAGGCGCTGTTTTTTATTTGATCCAATTCAAATAGATCTTTGTACAGATAACTGTTCGTTAATAGTTTTAAATGTTCTAATGCATTAATCTCATCGCTTACAATTTCTGGATAAGAACCAAAAACCAATCGCTGTTCTAGCATTCTTTTTTCCGTTAAAAAATCGGTATGATTTACATTCTCTTCATATGTAATAGGAAGTAGTACCAGTTCATATGTTCTACCCGTTAATGGTTCGTTTATTTTTCCTGCCAATTCAAAGGATGAGGAGCCAGTCGCAATTACTTGAACACTCTTTATTTGATCCACAATTATTTTAATGACTAATCCAATTTCAGGAATACGTTGCGCTTCATCTATAAATACTATTTCGGAGTCTCTAATAATTGATTTCAATTGCGTCACATTGGGTCTCGATAATAACTCCCTCGTATCTGTGTCGTCTCCGTTTAATCGTAAAACTGATTTTTCTAAAGTAGAAAGTAACGCTTCCGTGAAGGTAGTTTTACCTACTTGTCTAGGTCCATAAATAAGTAAAGCCTTCCCCTTAAAAAGTCGGTCCTGGGCAAATTTTTGTTGGAGTCTCCGAATCATATCTCTGGGGGTTTTAGGATCAAAAATAAGGAAATCCATATAAACTTATGTTTTTGTTGGAATACAATCCTATATTATCATGTTTTTTTTTGATTAATCCGGTGTGTTTTTCGGTTTGCGTAAGAATTTCTTTACTAAGTAAATGGAATTATACGGAATCGAAATACCTAACAAACCTCCTAAAAACATCCTATCGAAACATCTATATTTGTGACCTTCAAAAAACAAGATTATGTACGGAAATTTAAAAGATTCTTTAACCAAGGAATTAGCCGAAATCAAAGCGGCCGGTCTCTATAAAAGCGAACGAATTATTACGACACCTCAAGGGGCTCAAATCAAGGTTTCTACCGGGGAAGAGGTATTGAACTTTTGTTCGAACAATTACCTCGGATTGTCTTCACATCCACGCGTAATTGATGCGGCTCATAAAGCATTAGACTCTCATGGTTTTGGATTGTCATCGGTACGTTTTATTTGTGGTACTCAAGATATTCATAAAGAATTAGAAGCGAAACTCACCGAGTTTTTAGGTACCGAAGATACCATTCTATATGCCGCTGCTTTTGATGCAAACGGTGGGGTTTTTGAACCTCTTTTAGGTAAAGAAGATGCCATTATTTCGGATTCCTTAAATCATGCCTCGATTATTGATGGGGTGCGTTTATGTAAAGCACAACGTTTTAGATATGCGAATAATGATATGGCAGATTTGGAAACGCAATTGAAGGAAGCGTCCAAAACAGCGAAAAACAAAATCATTGTGACCGATGGTGTCTTTTCTATGGATGGTTTTGTGGCGCAAATTGACAAAATTTGTGACCTAGCCGATAAGTACGATGCTTTGGTAATGGTAGACGAATGTCATGCGACTGGGTTTATTGGTAAAACAGGTCGTGGCACGCACGAATTATGTGACGCCATGGGAAGAGTTGATATCATTACTGGAACCTTAGGGAAAGGCCTTGGAGGCGCTATGGGTGGATTTACGACAGGTCGTAAAGAAATCATTGAGCTGTTACGTCAACGTTCTCGTCCTTATTTATTTTCCAATTCACTAGCTCCGTCTATTGTAGGTGCCTCCATTGAGGTGTTAAACATGTTGAGTGAGAATACCGAATTGAGAGATAAATTACATACCAATGTAGCGCAATTCAAGGCAGGGGTGAAAGCAGCCGGGTTTGATATTAAAGATGGTGATTCTGCCATTGTACCTATCATGTTATACGATGCGCCATTAGCCCAAGAGTTTGCGACCAAATTATTGGCGGAAGGTATTTACGTGATCGGATTCTTTTATCCTGTGGTACCTAAAGAACAAGCCCGAATTAGAGTTCAGTTATCTGCAGGTCATGAGCCAGAGCATATAGAAAAAGCCATTGCTGCTTTTACTAAAGTAGGGAAAGAATTGGGTGTTTTGAAATAGAGAACCTCCCCTTATTTAAAGTCCTCATGGAAACCCATGAGGACTTTTTTTGACCAAAAAATAGACACATAAAAAAAGGGAATATCTTCCGATATTCCCTTTTATAAATTTTATAGAAGGAGTCCTATAGGTAATTTTTCAGCAAGTTTGAATTTGCTTTTTTACGTAGACTTCTTAATGCTTTCTCTCTAATTTGACGAATACGTTCTCGTGTAAGTCCTAATTGATTTGCAATTTCTTCTAATGTCATTGGTGCTTTTTCGTTCAATCCAAAAGATAGACGAACAACATCTGCTTCTCTCGCTTTTAAAGACACTAATACCCTTTCAATATCTCTACATAATGATTCTCTCATTAAACCACTCATTGGGTTTTCTGATTGGCCATTACTTAAAACGTTTAGTAAACTGTTTTCTTCACCATCAATTAACGGTGCATCCACAGATACTTGCTTTTGAGAATAAGTGAAAAGATCAGCAACACTATCCGAAGACGTTTCCAGTAATTCAGAAATCTCTTGGTTAGATGGTGCTCTTTCGTGTTCCTGCTCAAGTTTAGAGAAGGCGTGTGCAATTTTTTGAATCGCACTTACTTTGTTCAATGGTAATCTTACAACTCTTGAATTTTCTGCAATGGCTTGCATGATGCTTTGACGAATCCACCAAACGGCATACGAGATAAATTTGAAACCTTTTGTTTCATCAAATCTCTTTGCGGCTGTGATAAGTCCAATGTTTCCTTCTGCAATTAAATCTTCGAGTGTTAAACCATGACCTTGATACTGCTTAGCTACTGAAATTACAAATCGTAAGTTGGCATTTACTAACTTATTTAAAGCTACTTTATCGCCTTGTTTGATTCTTACCGCTAACGATACTTCTTCTTCAGGAGTTACCATTCCTTCTTTAGAAACATCACTAAGATATTTATCAATCGATTTAGAATCCCTGTTTGTAAGTTGCTTGGTAATTTTTAATTGACGCATATTTTTATCAGGTATGTTTTAGTACTAGTTTCATTCTGAAACAGAATGTGATAATACAACAAATTTTTTATTCAACAAAATCCATTTTCTTAAATGGGGCGCAAAGGTACTACGTTTTCTCATTTGTGTAAAGCCTTAATGCTAATTTCTTCTAATGTTTACGAGATTAAAACATTTAAGTTATGCACAAGTCATGTTAATTTAACATTCTTTAAAGTAATAATACGTGCAATCTGCTTCATGCTAGCTTGTTGTGTTGCGTAAATGCGAGAAGTGAAAACTCAGATATGGAAAATTTGTTAGGCTAAAAGCAGGTTGCAACCTCGAATATCCGAATTATCAAACCTTCCCAATATGGAAAATGTATCTTTCGAATGCATTTTCCCAAGGTCTTGGGTCGCAATAAATGCACAGGAATAGAAATTGGATAAATCGATCACGTTAATTCCTCCCGATTGATTATAGTCTAATAAGGTGAGCGGGTCTGTAGCATCACGGATGAGGATTTTCATCCAAGGGGGTGTTTGAAATATTCCATTTCCTTTAGAGTATCCTTGCGACAAAAGTTCAGTCATTCCATATTCTGAATGGATTTGATGAACGCCAAACCCCGCCTTCAAAATGGTATGGAGTTCTTCTTTTACCATTTCCCTTCGCCTTCCTTTCATCCCACCTGTTTCCATCACAATGGTATGTTTTAATTGAAGATCAAATTGCTCCGTTAAATCTAGTAAAGCGTAACTAACACCCAGAAGGATGGTCTTTATCCCAGCTTGATCAAGTGTGGCCAATTTTTCAACTAACTCCGAATAGTTGTCCAAATAGAAGCCACTATCTGGGTTGTTGGATCGCTGAATCAAATCATCCACCATGTAAACCAAAGACGATTCTCCTTGTTCCAAATAAGAAGGTAGAAGTGCCAAAATGGTATATTCATCTATATCTCCATAAAAATATTGGAAGCCCTTTCGAAAGGATTCTTCATATATTTCCAAGTCAAATACAAGGTGTTTACTACGTTCCATTCCAGTGGTGCCACTACTCATAAAAGTGAGTGTGGGTTCGTGGTTTTCGGGGATTACCGAATGTGTTTTAAAAAAAGAAATAGGTAAGAAGGGAATGTCTTGGCTCGCTTTAATCTGTGTAGGGTTAATCCCCAATAAATCCACAAATTGTCTGTATACAGAAAGGTTTTGGTATTGAAAATGAAAAGTTTTCAAAGCTTGAAATTCGAACTCTGCTGGAGTTTTAATTTTTAATGCCTCGTGTGTATACTTTTTCAAAATAATTACGTTTATGATTCCTATCAAAAACATCCTACCTTTGTAACAGAATGAAATTGGCTTCAAAAATAATACTATTCGTTTTCGGTATTGGACTATTTTTCTCCTCATGTGAGAAAAAAAAGTGTGAGGATACGGTACCTGAAATAAGTTACATGGATTTCAAGCTTTCTGAAACGGATTCCAATGCGTATCTGCTGATTTTTGAATTTGCCGATTGTGACGGTGATATTGGAATGGAAACGACTTCTTCTATCTTGGATGAAAATGGAGAAGTGCAGTTATTTAATTTCTTTATTGACTTGTATTTTTTGGACCAGGGAGTGTGGTATAAACATGAAATTAATAAGGATGCGGGTTTACATTCAAAAATTCCAATCCTCGAAAACAGTAACCTAGATCCTTCACTAGAAGGGGAAATTGAGAAATCAATTCTAAGTGGGAATTTTGTTATTTGGGGATACGATACCATAAAATTTAAATCTAAAATACTGGATAATTCCGGTCATTATAGCAATGAAGTGGAAACTCCAGCTTTCGTTTCTGGTATTTGATTTTTTCTTATGCGGGATATTCTACCCAGTTTCTTTCCGTTTCGAAAAGTGTAATTTTCAGTTCTAAGTTCTCGGGTAAAACTTCTCTAATCCAATTGTAACAGACTATAGCAATATTCTCTGCCGTAGGTATTTGAGTAGCGAACTCTTTCACTTCCATATTTAAATTCTTGTGATCCAATTTTGAAGTTACCTCGTTTTCTATAATATCCTTTAGTATTTTCATGTCTATCACATATCCAGTATCTGGATCTACCTCCCCAATAACGGAAACCACTAAATTGTAATTATGTCCATGGAAATACGGATTGTTACATAATCCAAAAATCTCTTGGTTTTTTGCGTCATCCCAGTTAGGATTGAAAAGTCTGTGCGCTGCATTAAAATGCGCTTTTCTGTTTACCTTAACTTTCATTTTTTGTACCTAAATGTAATTCAACTTCAACTAATGCTATTTGTAACCAAATAGTGTATTGCTCCGGATTTGCTTTTATCTGAGTATTAAGATCTGCTAATGAAATGTATTTCCAATCCGCTACTTCTTCCGGATTCATAACGGGCTTACCCTCAAATTCACCAAAAAGAACGTGGTCAAATTCGTGTTCCGTTAACCCATTACCAAATGCTTTTTTATAGGTAAATGAAAATACTTCTTTTAAGGGGACAACAAAACCCATTTCTTCTTCTAACCTTCGTTGTCCTGCCTCTAATGTAGTTTCGCCATCCCGTTGATGACTACAGCAGGTATTCGCCCATTCGCCTCCAGAATGGTATTTGGAATGTGCGCGTTGTTGAATAAGTAGGTCCCCATTTGCATTAAAAACAAAAATGGAGAATGCACGATGTAAAAGGGCCTTTTCATGCGCTTCTTGTTTGTTCATTAAACCTATTTTCTGATCCTTTTCATCAACGAGTATTACTTGTTCTTCTACTGGCATGGAATTTTTTATTTGGACAAAAATGTGTTTTTTTTAGGTAGGACTATTCAAAAAAGTGTCACGAATTAAATAGGGAGGTAATTCATAACGATACAAGTTAACAGTCCTAGAAATGCGAGATCTCCTAACCACCATTTTTTTACCTCCATATGGAATAGAGAAAATACAATGGAAATAGGAAGGAAAATAATATTTACCCATTGCCCCGAGCTAGATTGAATAAATAAAGCGAATACTAAGCCTAAAATAAAAGTAAACAAAATCAGGAATAGAGATTTCCTAATTTTGATTATTGATTTTGCTGAGGTTGAATAAAAAAGGGGGAGCTGAATAAATGATAAGGTAATAAAAGCCACCGAACTAATAAGAGGGGTAAAGTACTCCGTAGTGAATGGCGTGAGATACAAATGGATAGATTGGCTCAGGTAATAGGAGGGGTGATGAAAGGAGAAAGCGAGTGCATCATGAAATAGGAAGGATGTGAAAAGTCCAATAAAAACCACGAAGAAAGATCGCCAGGTAATTTTACTGAGGTAAAATAGACTGATTAATAACATTCCGAACAGGATGATATTGGGGAAATATAGTAATGTTCCTATTCCAATTAGGAACGAGGCGTTAAATATAGTGGCCAGTGAAATTTTTCCCTTGGACTGAGATAATGTCATGGCTAATGCGAGTAGGAGTATAGGGATAGATAATAGGAAAGGTGTTAAGACCAAATTTGCGGGACTATAAACGGAGAATAAGGCAAAAAAGAAGAATAATAAATAGTGAATTCCTTTAAAAAATGGGATGTCTTGGGCTATTTTATTAAAAATAAACCCAGAAGGAATCAAAATTAGGGTGCCTAGAATATGTGAAATCCATGGTTGGTTCAATGCCAAATAATGAGTGATATCCCCACTAATAGAAACGTTTTCAGGTAGATAAGATAAGTCAAAAAATAGGGAGAAGAGTACCGCTCTTCCGATGATCAATAGGGAAAGAATCAAAATCCAAGATAATGGTTGACTTGTTTTGAAAATTCGTAGTAACATACTGAATTAATTATAAATTTGCGGTATTAAAATTTGACACATGAACTCAAGCGATTTTTGGTACTCCATAGGTGATTTATTTACAGAAGCCTTTAAAATCCTTCCTGTTATAGGAGATGCAGTAAATTGGACGATTATCACCATTATTGCATCCGGATTATTAATTTGGATGTTTATGCAAGCGAAATATAATGCTGTAGAAATGAAAGAAAGTGGAGAATTAAAATAATTTCCACCTTCCGTTAATTTCTTTTACTTCAAATCAAATCCTATATCCGTTCGGTAATTGACTTTATCGAACTTAATCTTTTGTACGTCATTATACGCTAACTTCAATGCTTCTTTTTGCGTGTTAGCCATGCCAGTAACTGCAAATACCCGTCCTCCGTTGGTCCATACTTTTGAATCTTCCAATTTGGTTCCTGAATGGAAAATTAATGATTCCGTATTTTCTAATAATCCGGTCACTTCTTTGTTTTTTTCATATTCTTCTGGATACCCGCCAGAAACCATAACTACCGTAGTGGCTGTACGTGGATCAATTTCAAATTCTTTTTCCGATAAGTTTCCTTCCGCTACCCCTTCAAATAAATCCATCAAATCAGATTTAATTCTAGGTATTACAGCTTCTGTTTCAGGATCCCCCATCCGTACATTGTATTCTACTACTTGAGGTTCACCATCTTGGTTCATTATCCCAATGAAAATGAATCCTTTGTAATTAAATCCTTCTTTATTCAAACCTTCTACAGTGGGTTTAACCACTTGTTCTTCTACTTTTTTTAGGAAGCCATCCTGTGCAAAAGGGACGGGAGAAATAGCTCCCATTCCACCGGTGTTTAATCCAATGTCACCCTCACCAATACGTTTGTAATCTTTGGCTTCCGGTAAGATTTTGTAGGAAGTACCATCGGTTAATACAAATACGGATAATTCAATTCCAGTAAGGAATTCTTCAATCACTACCTTTTTGCTTGCTGCACCAAATTTAGCATGTGAAAGCATGGCTTCTAGTTCCAATTTCGCAATACTTAGGTTTTCCAAAATAAGGACGCCCTTCCCAGCAGCTAATCCATCCGCTTTTAATACGTAAGGAGGCGATAAGCTTTCTAGAAATTTATAGCCATCGCTAATATTTGCGATAGTAAATGAAGCGTATTTGGCGGTAGGGATGTTATGACGCATCATGAATTGTTTCGAATACTCTTTACTTCCCTCCAGTTGAGCTCCCTTTGCATTGGGTCCAATAACAGATACGTGTGAAATGGTATCGTCTGCTTCAAAGAAATCACGAATTCCATTCACCAAAGGATCTTCCGGTCCAACCACTATCATTTTTATGTCATGTAATAAAACCGCTTGTTTGATGGCTTCAAAATCATTCACTTGAATGCTAAGATTTGTTCCTACACTAACGGTTCCCGCATTACCAGGAGCAATGTAAAGCTCATTTACTTTTTCACTTTGTGCTAACTTCCAAGATAAAGCATGTTCTCTCCCACCTGATCCTATGACTAATACATTCATAATCCCTTTTTTTTTGTATACCTACAAATTAAGATAATCTACAATAGAAATAGGTTAGCTATAGGGTGTTTTGTTCGGGTTTTTTCCCACAAAAAAAAGGCCTCGTTTGAACGAAGCCTTTTTTGAAAATTAGGTGATAGGAGATCCTAGTCTTTCGTAAAATCCCATTTATCTAGAAAAGCGGTGGTGAAATTACCCGCCCTAAATTCTTTGTTTTGCATGAGCTTTTGATGGAAAGGAATAGTCGTCTTAATTCCTTCAATAATATACTCATCAAGCGCACGTTGCATTTTGTCAATGGCTTCTTCACGCGTTTGGGCTACGGAAATTAATTTAGATACCATTGAATCGTAATATGGCGGAATAGTATATCCAGCATAAACATGGGTATCTAAACGGATTCCATGGCCACCTGGAGCATGGTAGCTTGTCACCTTACCTGGACTTGGTCTGAAGTTAGCGTAGGGATCCTCGGCATTAATTCTACACTCAATGGCATGCATTTGAGGGTAATAATTTTTACCGGAAATAGGTTCTCCAGCCGCTAATTTAATTTGCTCCTTGACTAAATCATGGTGTACTACTTCTTCGGTAATGGTATGCTCTACTTGAATTCGAGTATTCATTTCCATAAAATAGAAATCATGGTTTTTATCCACTAAAAATTCCACTGTTCCTACTCCTTCGTATCCAATAGACTCAGCCGCTTTAATCGCTGATTTACCCATTTTTTCACGAAGTTTGGCATCAATAAAAGGAGAAGGTGTTTCTTCTACTAGTTTTTGATGACGTCTTTGAATAGAACAATCTCTTTCGGATAAGTGACATGCTTTTCCAAAACGGTCACCCGCAATTTGAATTTCTATATGGTGAGGTTCTTCGATAAATTTCTCCAAATACATCCCATCGTTCCCAAAATTGATCATTGCTTCCGCTTGAGCCGCATCATATGCCTCTTCAATTTTGTCTTCCGACCAAACTAAACGCATTCCTTTACCTCCACCCCCAGCAGTTGCTTTTAACATAACTGGGTATTTTGCTTTTAGGGCTTCTTTCTTGGCTTCAGCTACATCTTTCAAAATGCCTTTCGACCCCGGAATACAGGGTACTCCCGCTTTAATCATGGTGGCTTTGGCATTGGCTTTGTCGCCCATGCCTTCAATCATTTCCGCGGAAGCTCCTATGAATTTAATATCGTGCTCTTCACAAATTTTTGAGAATTTAGCATTTTCAGATAAAAACCCATATCCAGGATGAATAGCATCGGCATTTGTGATTTCACAAGCTGCAATGATATTTGGTATTTTTAAATACGATTCGGCACTACTAGCAGGGCCAATACATACCGCCTCATCTGCAAATCGCACATGTAAACTTTCTGCATCAGCGGTAGAGTATACCGCTACCGTTTTTATTCCCATCTCTTTACAAGTACGGATAATACGAAGCGCAATTTCGCCTCTATTGGCAATCAGGATTTTTTTAAACATCTGATTTTTTTTCTTTTCCGATTTCCCTAATCCAAACATAGATTTAGAACTAAAGATGAATAATTATGATGGGTCTACTAAGAATAATGGCTGATCGTACTCCACGGGAGTGGCATCATCGATTAAGATTTTTACAATCTTACCCGAAACTTCTGATTCAATCTCGTTGAATAATTTCATAGCTTCGATGATACACGTTACCGATCCTTCTTTGATCGTGTCACCTACCTCCGCAAAGGTGGGCTTTCCAGGACCTGCTGAACGATAAAAAGTCCCAATCATAGGGGATTTTACAGTAATATAGTTGCCATTCTCTTCTTTTGCAGCAGCGGGTACTGGAGCGGCAACTGGAGCAACAACTGGAGCAGGTGCAGCAGGAACAGGTACTGCAACCGGAGCCGCCATTTGAGCCATTTGCGGCATCATTGGCATTTGAGCCTGAATAATCTTAGGCTCTGCTACGTTTTTATCCGATTTTATGGTGATTTTAAACTCTTCTGTTTCAAGCTCAACTTCAGAAACTCCTTGTTTTGATACAAACTTGATTAACGCTTGGATTTTATCTATATCCATAATCTAAAGATTTAATTTTCAATTTATAAAACGAAAGATAAAAGTAGGGAAAATGATATTCCTATTTTTATCTATCCACTTATTTAGTTGTTTTTTTATTTGCTGTCGTATGCCCACTTAAGGTAAATAGCACCCCATGTAAATCCGCCACCAAAGGCAGCAAGAATTAAATTATCACCTTTTTTAAGTTTAGGCTCCCATTCCCATAAGCATAATGGAATAGTCCCTGAGGTTGTATTGCCGTATTTTTGAATATTAATCATCACCTTTTCTGGGGCAACTTCCATTCTTCTACGTGTGGCCTCAATAATTCTCAAATTGGCTTGGTGAGGTACTAAATAGGCTACATCATCTGGATTTAAATTGTTCCGATCCATGATGTCTCTAGAAACATCTGCCATTTTTGATACCGCCCATTTAAATACGGGTTGACCTTCTTGGTATACATAATGTAACCGGTCTGCAATAGTTTGTTGGGTTGGAGGC
>MAAC01018904.1_pt1 | contig 25343 bp, 21 predicted proteins | sample 1115981 | NCBI WGS metagenome assembly MAAC01 (sample SAMN04961126, study PRJNA320927) | seawater metagenome | isolation source: sample BD02T64 sea water enriched with oil for 64 days | place: USA:Gulf of Mexico | collected 2013-07-27
GGTGATACCCACTATGTGCTGGGCACCGCCTGTGGCCCCCACCCCTTTCCGGAAATGGTCAGCTTCTTTCAAGCCATTATCGGTAAAGAGGCGCGTCAGCAAATTATCCAGGAAGCCGGCAAGCTGCCCGACCGCGTCTTCGCCTGTGTTGGCGGCGGCTCCAATGCCATCGGTATCTTCCAGGGTTTTATGGACGACAATGTCGAGTTAATCGGTGTTGAGGCCGGTGGACACGGCCCCGACTCAGGTCTGCATGCCTCTCGCCTCGCCTATAAAGACGCATCGGTCGGTGTTGCCCAGGGCTTTAAAACCTATTTCCTGCAAAACGATGACGGCAATATGCTGGAGACCCACTCCATCGCCGCCGGGCTCGACTACATTGGCATCAACCCCATCCTCAGTGATTTGTGGGAAAAAGACCGCGTGCGCTTTGAAGCGGCCACCGATGAAATGGTGCGCGACACCTTGAAACTGGTGATGCGCACCGAAGGGCTAATACCCGCCCTGGAAAGCACCCATGCCTTTGCCCTGGCCGTTGCTGAGGCACCGAAGATGGGCAAAGACGAAGTCATTCTCATCAATCAATCGGGTCGTGGTGACAAGGATATCTTCACCGTCGCCGACACCATTGAAGACGATCACTGGAAAGAATTTATTAAAGACAAGGCGGTAGAATATGGTGCTTGAACAATATCTGCGCGAGCGCTTGCAGCACAAAGACCTGCTGCTGATGACCCATGTGGTCTGTGGCTACCCCTCCTTTGACGACAACTGGCGTGAACTCGAAATCATGGCCGAGTTTGGCGTTGATATGGTGGAGCTGCAGTTCCCCTTTTCCGAGCCCTCTGCCGACGGCCCTTTGTTTGTCAAAGCCAACCAGCAAGCCGTCGCCAGTGGTGTGCGCCCGGCCGACTGTTTTGAGTTTATGCGTAAAGTCAGCGAACACTTCCCCTTTAAAGTACTGATGATGGGTTACTACAACACCGCTTTTAAAATGGGACACGAAACATTCATCTCTAAACTCAGCGCTGCTGGTGGCTGTGGTTACATTCTGCCCGACCTGCCCGTTGAAGAAGCCGGTGAACTGCACGAACTATCAAAGCCCGAAGAACTGGCCCCCATCGTACTGATGACCCCCACCAATACCGATGCTCGCCTGCAAATTCTCGGTGCGGCGGCCGAGGGCTTTATTTACGCGGTGGCTCGCAAGGGTGTCACCGGTGGACAAACCGAAATGGGCGATGAGCTGAAAGCCTTTATTGCCCACTGTCGGCAGCACACTAAGCTGCCCATTGCCGTGGGTTTTGGTGTCAGCCAAAAGAGCGATCTCGACTTCCTGCGTGGCAAGGCGGATATCGCCATTATCGGCACCGCTGCATTAAAAGCCTGGGAAGATGGTGGCGAAGACAGCTTACGGGCCTTCTTTTCAGGCTTGCTAAACTAGTGTTTACAGACGGCCTCACGACCCAACGGCGCCATCCACAGGATCAACGGTAATTCGCTTTTTTTTGCTGAGACCCAGACCCCAAAAGCAGCGTTTGACTCGCCGTTTAAATTGCTCTAAGCCCATAACTGGGCTACAGTTATACCGTTAAGTTGTACAACGCCTAGCGGTATTTCATTTGCATCGAGAGACACAGGTCACTTGCTGACCGGGAGCACAGGTCTTGGACGTTCAGAATATTGGCGGCGCCGTAAATAGAGGCGTCCAACAGGGAGCCACTAGCGTAGCTGGCGCCGTTAGCGCAGACAAGAATGTCGCGTCTAGCAATGCATCCGCTCGTGACAGCCAGGTCACCCTGAGCACCACCAGCCCGGGTGACGCACAAAAAATCCTCAACCAGCAACTTCAATCGGCACTGAGCAAGGTTCAGGAGACTGAAAGCCCCTCTCGGCTCAGTACTCTCGACACCAACAGTGGCTCTCCCAGTCAGGTTGCCGGTCAAACCCTCAGTACCATTCAGCGCGGTCTAGCCGATATTAGCGATACAGCTGAGTCTGAGGAGAGGGTCGACTTTTTGAACGAGGCCACTCAGGATGTACGCCAGGGCTTTGCCGAAGCGCGGGACCTGTTATCCAACATCAGTGCTCGGGTGGACGAAGTTCGCGGTAATATCGATGCCACAGAAGAGCTCGTAGAGCGTGGTGTTGAAAGTCTCCGCAATGAACTCGCCAACGAATCAACACCCGAAAATGGCACACCTGCCGACCAGCTAGTGAGCTAATTTAAACACCTGCCGAGGCAAAAGCTTCCGCTACCGCCTCGCAGGTGATTTTCCCGTCATAGGTATTCAAGCCCAGCGCCAAGCCCGGGTCCTCATTCAGGGCAGTCAAACCCTTATCCGCCAAGGCCAGTACATAAGGTAGTGTCGCCTCTGTTAGCGCCAGGGTGGAAACACGGGGATATGCACCCGGCATATTTGTCACCCCGTAGTGAATCACTCCGTATTTTTCGTAGACCGGGTCATCGAGAGTCGTGGCGTGCATGGTCTCAATACAACCACCCTGATCAATACTGACATCGACAATCACCGAGCCCCGCTGCATTTGCTTGACCATGGCCTCGGTAACCAAGTGGGGAGCCCTGGCACCTCGCTGCAATACAGCACCAATTAACAGGTCGGTATCATGTAATTCAGCGGCAATATTGTCGGGTGTGGAGAGCACAAAATTGAGCTTTCCCGATACAAAGGCCTCCAGCTCAGCTTTTCGCTCGGGGTCGCAGCCACACAAATAAACCTCGGCACCCAGGCCAGTGGCAACGCGCGCAGCATGCAGACCAACCACGCCATCTCCGATGATAACCACCTTGCCAAAGCGTTGATCGAAGAGCTGTGTGAGCAGCACCCCACGACCATGATTAAAATCAGCAAGATAATAGTTACCAATTGTAACGGCCATACTTCCCGCTACGGCACTCATGGGGGCTAATAGAGGGAGTCGCCCAGCACCGTCTTCAACGGTTTCATAGGCGATTGCCGTGGTTCGCCTGGCCAATAATGCCGCTGTCAGGCTCGCTGGTGAGCCCGCTAAATGAAAGTAAGTAAATACGATTTGGCGATTAAAGTGGCAATATTCCGAGACCTGGGGCTCCTTGACCTTCAGCACGAGGTCGCATGCCCAAGCCTCGGCGCTTGAGACAATTTCACCTCCTACCTCGCAATAGTCCTGGTCACTAAAACCAGAACCAAGACCCGCATTTTTCTCGATAAGTACCTGATGCCTATGTGCCACTAAAGCCTCCGTTCCCGAAGGTGTTAGCGACACACGGTGTTCACGGACTTTGCTTTCTTTTACTACCCCGACTCTCATCACGGCCTCCAAGCTACGCTGCAGACTACTATATAAGCTTATATCAGCCCGGGAGAAATGCCATTGTCGATAGACACCCAAGGTTTATCGCAACGCAGGGGCGGTTTAAAGGGCTGGTGAAGTAAATATTGTCGCCCTGGTAAGCTTATCAACACAGCTGTGACCGGCGTTGGCAGCCGGGGTATAGTGGACTGCAAAGCGAATTGCCGCCGTTGGAGGCTCGCTGAGCGCTAGCGCTGCTTCAGAACAAACCGGTAGAGAAAAACAGCCTGAGGTTAAAGGCTGTTTGACTGGCCCGGCTTATCGGTCCCGAGTGAGGACCTTGGGAGGTCGCCTAGTTAGCACTCACTTCCGCTGCAAAATCGCCTTTGACACTGCCGAGCACGAGGTCCAGGTCACCATAGGCGTCTTTAAAAGCAGACTGGATACGCTCGTGGGGGTGGTCAAAGAAGTGCCCGTGATCCTGCACATACTCCATGTGCTGACGGCCCGCCTTGTCAAAGGGATGCATCATCGAATCATCACGGCCATTGAAGCCCAGTGCCTCAATACCCACTTTTTCACACAGCTCAAGATTAAAGGCCGGGGTTGATTTCACCCACTTGCCCTCTAAATACATTTCCACATAGCCGTGGTACATAAACAGGTCGTTACCCGCCATCGCCGCTTTGAGCTTGGCGGAGCAGAGGTGATTACGCACGTCGGCGTAACCAATGCGCGCGGCAATATCAGCCGCTCGAGCGCAGGCCGTCAGCAGGATCGCTTTGGGAATGCAAAAGGCAGCTTGTTGGGTAGCTATAGTGCTGGCGGTAAAATTGGTTCCCGCCATATTCATGGAATAGGGGTCGTAGCGCAGGCCGTCGCGCACCGCGTAGTACAAAGCTACCGCACGATCTATAGCTGTGGAGCCTGCGCCCTCCAGTGCCTTTTCGGTAAAAGCCTGAACCGAAGGGTGATCGGAGTCAATAAAGACGCCCGGCTTAAGATATTCATTAATAGCAACGGGCGTTACTTCATTCTCACCAGTCGTTGGGTGTTGATCTACTGTCATTATTTGTCTCAATATAGGGGGCAAGCTCTGTAGCTTATCCGTGTAATGCTGCTCTGCGTTTTTCCAGCCGATCTCGTAAATACGTGGCCAAGCCTACACATTCAGTCAAGTTAGCCAATTCGTCGGAACTAGACCCAGTACCATTCAAAATACGATTGAAATAAGCAATCGAGACCTGCGGATTGGGCCTCTCTACTAATTCAGCCCTATCGCCCAGACTAATCTCGCCGGCTTCGAGCACACGGTAGTACCAACCTGTGATGCCTTCTCGCTCAATAAACTCAGTTAAGCCACTCTGCTTAAAGATGGCGCTGATCTTCCAGCAGGGCCGTCGAGGTTCTGATACCTGTACCAATACACTACCAAAACGATATTGATCACCGATGCACACCGTCGCCTCGGCCATTTCAGCAATGGTGATATTTTCGCCAATGGAACCGGGCACCGCCACACCAGCTAATTCAGCATAGGCTTTAATAATACCTTGATAACTGAGCAGGGAGTATTGATGCAAGGCTTTGTCGGGGCCGCCGTGATAGCGCTTATCGACCTGCACATCGCCTTTAATACCCAGCTGATCCACTGCAACAAAGCTAACGGGCTGTTTATAAATACCCGTGTATTCGCTGGAGGGTTTAAGGAGTTGCGCTTTACCACGGTATAAGCCCTGAATATCCATAGACACCTCGCGAGTTATCGCCCCTTTTGCATAAAACAGCAGGCAAAAAAAACGAGGCTACAAAGCCCCGTTTCTTTATCGTCGAATTAGATCAACGAATTACTCGGCCGCTGGCTCAGCGTCCTGTGCCGGCGCCTTGGGTGCTAAACCACCCTCGGCTTCAGACACTTCTTTCATCGACAGCTTAATACGACCACGGGCATCAACATCAAGAACTTTGACCTTAATTTCCTGGCCTTCTGCCAAATAGTCGGTGACCTTCTCGACACGTTCCTGGGCAATTTGCGAGATATGTACCAGGCCATCGGTACCGGGCATGATCGTAACGAAAGCACCAAAGTCGACAACGCGGGCAACCTTACCGTCGTATATACGGCCGACTTCGGCTTCGGCAGTAATCTCTTCAATACGGAAGATAGCGTCCTTCAAGCCTTCGCGATCATCACTGTAGATACGAATGCTGCCATCGTCTTCAATGTCGATAGTCGCACCGGTTTCTTCGGTAAGCATGCGGATAGTGGCACCGCCCTTACCGATAACGTCACGAATCTTGTCCGGATCAATTTTCAGTGTGTGATAACGCGGCGCTGATTCAGCCACATCGTCACGACTCGCTTCCAGCGTCTTGTTCATTTCACCAAGAATGTGCAAACGAGCAGCCAAGGCTTGGGTCAGCGCTTCCTGCATGATTTCTTCGGTGATACCTTCGATCTTGATATCCATTTGCAGAGCGGTGATACCGGCGGCACTACCAGCCACTTTAAAGTCCATATCGCCGAGGTGATCTTCATCGCCGAGAATATCGGTCAGGACGGCAAAGCCGGCCTCTTCTTTCACCAAGCCCATGGCGATGCCAGCAACGGGGGCTTTGATGGGCACACCGGCATCCATAAGCGCGAGGCTGGAACCACAAACCGAGGCCATAGAGCTTGAACCGTTAGATTCTGTGATCTCGGAAACCACGCGAATGGTGTAGGGGAAGTCGTCGCCGTTAGGCAGGACGGCGGCAATACCACGGCGCGCCAAACGACCGTGACCGGTTTCACGACGATTGGTGCCACCCATGCGACCCGCTTCGCCCACAGAGTAGGGAGGGAAGTTGTAGTGCAACATGAAAGCATCACGCTTCATACCTTCGAGGGCATCAATATTCTGTGCATCACGCAGTGAGCCCAGAGTTGCTGTCACGATGGCCTGAGTTTCGCCACGAGTAAACAAAGAGGAACCATGTACTTTCGGCAAAATACCAACATCGACTGCGATGGGGCGAACAGTGGTGCTGTTACGACCATCGATACGCGCTTCACCACGAATGATGCGACCGCGAACAATTTTCTTTTCGCATTTCTTGAAGGTTTCTCGCACATCTTCTGCAGCGACATCGCCTTCTTCGTTAACTAGCTGCGAGATGGCACTGTCACGAATTTCGGCGAGACGGGCGGTTCGCTCCTGCTTATCGGTAATTTGATAAGCCGCTTCAAGGTCGGCGCCAACGGCAGTGTTCAGTGCAGCGGTGAGTTCGACATTCTCAGGTGCGGCCTGCCAATCCCATGCGGGCTTGCCGGCTTCGCGAACCAGTTCTTCGATGGCCTGAATAACCGCCTGCATTTCCTGGTGGGCATAGAGAACGCCACCCAGCATTAAATCTTCAGACAGTTCTTTGGCTTCGGATTCAACCATCAGCACGGCGTCTTTGGTACCGGCAACAACCATGTCGAGATCAGAAGTCGCTAGCTCAGAATATTTGGGGTTGAGGATATAACCCTCTTCATCGCTATAGCCAACGCGAGCGGCGCCAATGGGACCGTTGAAGGGTACGCCGGAAATGGCCAATGCAGCCGAGGCACCAATCAATGCAGCAATATCAGGATCGACATCTTTATTGGCCGACATAACCGTCAGCACGACCTGCACTTCGTTTTTAAAACCAGCGGGGAATAAAGGACGAATTGGCCTATCGATTAAACGACAGGTCAGCGTCTCTTTCTCATTGGGACGACCTTCGCGCTTGAAAAATCCACCGGGGATTTTACCAGCAGCATAGGCTTTCTCTTGATAGTTAACGGTCAGCGGAAAAAAGTCCTGGCCGGGCTTGGCTTCTTTGCGGGCGACAACGGTACACAGCACCATGGTGTCATCCATGCTGCACATCACTGCACCAGTGGCCTGACGGGCGATGCGGCCGGTTTCCAGCGTAATCGTGTGCTTGCCATACTGAAATGATTTACTTACGGGATTCACTATTTTCACCTATATATAAATGCTAACGGCCCCGTTGGGGCCGTTAGTGGAATGAGTTATCGACGCAGTCCTAGCTTCGCAATGAGCTGACTGTAACGCTCACCATTTTTGCTTTTCAGATAATCCAGCAATTTACGACGCTGGTTAACCATGCGGATCAAACCGCGACGCGAGTGGTGGTCTTTTTTATTACCGGTAAAGTGGCTCTGTAATTTGTTAATGTTCGCGGTCAACAATGCGACCTGTACTTCGGGAGAGCCTGTGTCCCCTTCTGCCTGCGCATTATCTTTAACAATTGCTGCTTTCTCTTCTGCACTTAATGCCATTTTACTTTCTCCAATATGCTCATTATTCAGATCTATCCACGCATATTTATAGATAGCCTAATTACGCTGGATCATTCCAGCTACCAATTGCAAACCCACAAGTAGCGACCCACGCTGTCCTTAAAAGGACTAACGAGGTCTATTGCGCGCTTGCCACCAAACGACGCGGCTTAACACGCCCGTCGTCCAATACTTCACCGACGCCCATAAAACCACCGTCGGTATGAAAGATGCGCACTATATCGCCTTCTTCTGACTGGCGATAGACCTCTGGGCTCATCACTGCTTGGCCCTGACGGAAATACCACGCCATGCTTTCAGTCAGCTCAACAGCAATGGCATCACTGACCGCTGCATCGAGGGGTTTAAGAAGAAAATCGAGGTCTTCACCGCGCTTGCCTTCACGTAAGCTTTCGAGTTGGGGAAGAGTGATCGAATCTTCCTCTCGGAAGGGCCCGGCCACGGTGCGGTGCAAGCGCGTAACATGAGCGCCGCAACCTACTGCCTTACCGAGGTCTTCGGCCAAAGTGCGTATATAAGTACCCTTACTGCAGCTGATTTGCACATCGAGCTCAGCTTTTTCACCGGGGCGAAAGGCCAATATTTCGTAACTATAAATGGTCGCATCTCGCGCTTCGCGCTCAACGGTTATACCCTGGCGGGCCAGTTTATAGAGTGGCTGACCGTTGTGCTTGAGGGCAGAATACATTGATGGAATCTGCTTGATCTCGCCGCGAAAGGCTTCGATCGCCTGTTCCAATTGCGCCTGTGTTAAGGCAGAGGCGTCGGTGGCACTAACCGTTTCTCCATCCGAGTCACCCGTCTCAGTCGCCATGCCAAGGCAAAACGTACTTTGGTAAGTTTTATCAGCCTCCAGTAGAAACTGGGTAAACTTGGTTGCCTCCCCCAGACAGATAGGCAAGACGCCTGTGGCCAGGGGATCAAGGCTTCCGGTATGCCCCGCTTTGGCCGCATAGAATAAGTACTTAACCTGCTGCAGGGCATCGTTGGAGGTGATGCCCTGGGGTTTATTCAGTATCAATATGCCGTCGACGGGTCTACCGCGAGGACGTTGGCGGCGCCGGGCCACTATTCATCCTCCGACGAATGTTTATGGTGCTTGTCTGCAGCCAGTGCGGAATCAATCAAAGCCGACAGCTCTTGACCACGACGACCAGTGTCGTCGTAGATAAACTTTAAACTAGGAACAATCCGCAACTGCATGCGCTTGGCCAACTTGGTACGTAAAAAACCAGATGCACCATTGAGCACCTTAACACCGGCACTGCGCTCATTTGCTTCGCGTTCATCAACATAGTTGACGTGAACCTTTGCCGCCGCCAGATCACGACTGACATCAACACCCGTGATATTGACGAAATTGACACGGGGATCGCCCATCTCTTCGCGAATCAAGACGGCTATCTCGCGTTGTAGGGCATCGGCAACGCGCTCAGCGCGGGTAAATTCTCTCGGCACTACTTAGCGGCCTCTTGTGTTAACAGGACTATTAATTAACAGGGTCAGCAATTACAGGCTGCGCTCAATTTCCTTCACGTCAAAGACTTCGATCTGATCACCCGGCTTCACATCAGTGTAGTCTTTCACCCCGATACCACATTCAGTACCGCTGCGAACTTCATTGACATCGTCTTTAAAACGACGCAAGGATTCCAGCTCGCCCTCATAGATAACGACATTCTCACGCAGCACGCGAATGGGTTTATTGCGATAAACCGTACCTTCGGTGACTATTGAGCCGGCAATTTGGCCGAACTTCGGCGAACTGAAGACTTCTTTAACTTCGGCTATACCGACAATTTCTTCACGAATTTCCGGGTCAAGCATGCCCGACAGAGCATCCCTAATATCGTCGAGCAGGTTGTAGATAACACTGTAGTAGCGAATATCTATGCCTTCCGCTTCGGCGAGGCGGCGGCCGGAAACTTCGGCTCGTACGTTGAAGCCGACAACCACGGCACCCGAGGTAGTGGCCAGATTAATATCCGACTCAGTCAAACCGCCAATACCGGAGCTGATGACATTGACGGCTACCTCGTCGTTGCCGATATCGGCCAGCGAGGCGAGGATGGCTTCCAGGGAGCCACGCACATCGGCCTTAACCAGCACGGGAAGAACTTTCTTTTCTTTGCCTTCAAAGCCGGCAAACATGTTTTCCAGCTTATTGGCTTTTTGGCGTGCAACGCGCTCGTCGCGCTCTTTTTGCTGTCGTGCCTGGGCAACTTCTTTGGCCTTGCGCTCGTCGCTCACTACGGCAAAATCATCACCGGCATCGGGGGGGGTATCGAGGCCGAGAATTTCGACAGGAATAGACGGACCCGCCTCAATAATCGCCGCGCCCGCTTCGTCATTCATGGCGCGAATTTTACCGACACTACCTCCGGCCAGCAGGTAGTCACCCTTGCGCAGGGTACCGGCCTGGACCAAAGCCGTAGCAACCACACCACGGCCTTTCGCAACGCGGGATTCAATAATCACGCCACGCGCAACGCCATCGGTCGGCGCACTCAACTCGAGGAGTTCAGCCTGTAACAAAACCGCTTCCAGCAGGGTTTCAATACCTTCACCCGTATGAGCGGAAACTTTGACGAACTGGGTATCGCCACCCCATTCCTCGGGGATCACATCTTTGGCCGCCAGTTCGCTGGTGACTCGCTCAGGATCGGCGCCATCCTTATCGATTTTGTTAATCGCAACGATAATTGGTACACCTGCCGCCTTCGCGTGAAGAATGGCTTCTTCGGTTTGCGGCATGACACCGTCATCCGCTGCGACGATCAAGATCACCACGTCGGTGGATTTTGCACCTCGGGCGCGCATGGCGGTAAACGCCGCATGTCCTGGGGTATCGAGAAAGGTCACCATGCCGTGAGGCGTATTAACGTGGTAGGCACCAATGTGCTGGGTGATACCACCGGCTTCGCCAGAGGCAACACGGGACTCACGGATAAAGTCGAGCAGCGAGGTCTTACCGTGATCGACATGGCCCATGACGGTAACTACCGGGGCTCGCGCTTCATCTGCAGAGGCCTCAACGGCCTGCATCATCTCGCGCAACTCGTCCTCAACACCATCGGACATGGCAACGGGAAGATGCCCCAGCTCTTCTGTGATCAGGTTCGCTGTATCGTTGTCGATGCTGTCATTAATGGTCGCCATAGTGCCCATCTTCATCAATGCCTTGATGACGACGTTGGCCTTGAGCGCCATTTTAGAAGCCAGCTCGGAAACGACGATCGTTTCACCAATCTCTACTTCATGGACAACCTTGTCGGTTGGCTTCTGGAAGAGATGGACATTCTTAACTTTAACTACGGGCCCTCTCGAGCGCAAAGGACCCTTTTTTCGGCTTTCGGCACGATCGAGGCTCGCTTCTTTGATCAGGTCTTCGGGGCGCTGCTTGCGCGAACCCTTCACAGACCTTTTACGACGCGTTTTCTGCTCTTCTTCCGCTGCAGGTTTTTCACGTACCCGGCCCAATCGAGCCAGAGGACTTTCAGGTTTAGCCGCCTCAGCAGGCTTGGCTTTTGCCGTCCGCTCTTCTTCGCGGCGCACCTTCGCGGCCTCTTCTTCCTGGGCTCGCTCTAGCTTGCGTTGCTCAAGCTCTTGCTTGGCAATTTTTTCGCGCTCTTTGCGCGCCAAGATAGAGGCGATACGCTTAGCTTCAACGTCGTCAACTAAACGCGAACGGACATGTAAGGCCTTCTTGGGTGCTGCTGGTTCAGGCTTAGCAGCAACAGTCTCTGGAGCTGGAGTTTCGGCCTCGGCTGTCGCTTCCAGCTCGGAACTGACTTCTGGCTCAACTACCGCTTCGGGCTCTTCAACAAGCACCTCAGGTTCGGCATCGACTTCTGGCTCAACGAGCGCTTCGGGCTCTTCAACAAGCACCTCAGGTTCGGCTTCGACGTCTGGCTCAACAACTGCCGAGGCAAGCTCTTCTTCGACAACATCCGGAATGGGACTTTCTACGGCTTCCGGCTCTGACTCTGCCGCCACAGTTGGCTCGAGATCAGCCTCTGGCTCAGGCAGAACCTCTTCCGTTTCTTTCTTCATGTAGGTACGTTTCTTGCGCACTTCCACATTGACCGACTTGCGACCAGCACCGGCTTTCAAAGTGCCGATGCTTTTTCTACGCAGGGTGATTTTCTTCGGGGCACTGCCCTTCTCACCGTGAAGGCCTTTCAAATACACCAGCAGGGTCTGCTTTTCTTCGTCCGAAACCGTAGCATCAGCCGATGTTTGCGATAGGCCCGCTTCTTTCATCTGTGTTAACAGGCGATCAACTGACGCACCTACTACACCGGCGAGTACACTTACAGTTACTTCAGCCATTGTTCTTCCTCAGTATTTTGTCTTGACCCGTTGCCAGTTGTTCAATCAACCTGCATCTTCTTCAAACCACGGCGCGCGGGCCGTCATAATCAACTCGCCCGCTCGCTCGGCATCAACGCCCAGGTCCAGAAGCTCGTCAACGGCCTGTTCGGCCAGGTCTTCCATGGTAATAATGCCATTTGCTGCCAAGGTGCAAGCCAGGGTTTGATCCATGCCTTTCATCGTCAACAAATCTTCTGCCGGTGCCGCTATGGCCAATTCCTCTTCATGAACCAGAGCGCTGGTCAGCAGGGCATCTTTGGCGCGAGCGCGTAATTCCTCGGCAATTTCTTCATCAAAGCCATCGATTGCGAGTAGCTCTTCCAGCGGCACGTAGGCCACTTCTTCTACGGAGCTAAAGCCCTCTTCCACTAAAATAGCTGCAACATCTTCCTCGACGTCCAGCTTGGCCATGAAGTTTTCAATAAAATCTCCGGCCTCATCGTGCTGCTTGGCTTCGATTTCTTCGGTGGTCATGACATTGATGTCCCAACCCGTCAGCTCAGAGGCCAGGCGTACATTTTGCCCACCACGACCAATAGCCTGGGCCAGGTTTTCATTGGCAACCGCGACATCCATGGTGTTGGTTTCTTCGTAGACGATAATGGACTCGACTTCAGCCGGCGCCATGGCATTAATTACCAACTGTGCGGGGTTGTCATCCCAAAGCACGATATCGACGCGCTCACCACCAAGCTCATTAGATACGGCCTGCACTCGCGCACCGCGCATACCGACACAGGCGCCAATGGGGTCCATGCGACCATCGTTGGTCTTCACAGCTATTTTTGCCCGGGCACCATTGGTGTCACGGGAGGCAGCACGAATTTCGATCACCTGTTCAGAAATCTCAGGTACTTCGATTTGAAAGAGCTTAACCAGCATCTCAGTGCATGAACGACTGAGTAATAACTGAGGGCCACGACCCTCGGAACGAATCGCAAACAAAATGGCGCGAACGCGATCATTGATGCGGAAAACCTCTCGCCCCACCAACTCTTCGCGAGACAACAGCCCCTCGGCATTGCTACCCAAGTCGACAATAATGTGTTCACGAGTGACTTTCTTAACGGTGCCGCTAACGAGCTCGCCTACCCGGCCCTCATAGCGCGCCGCAACTAGCTCTCGCTCGGCATCCCGCACTTTCTGCACAATAACCTGCTTCGCCGCCTGAGCTGCGATGCGACCAAACTTTACATTTTCGACCTGCTCTTCAAAGGTATCCCCGGCAACAAGGCTCGTATCTTTCTCGTGGGCCTCTTCCAGAGTGAACTGGGTACCGAGTTCGGCTAGCGTATCGTCATCGACCACACCCCACCAACGAAAGGTCTCGTAATCACCAGTTTCGCGATCAATGACTACACGAATATGGGACTCTTCGTCATAGCGCTTTTTGGTTGCCATGGCCAGGGCTTCTTCCATTGCCTCGAAGATGATTTCCTTCGACACGCCCTTTTCATTTGAAACCGCTTCAGCGACCAGAAATATTTCTTTGTTCATCTGCAAGCCTCTCCTGCCCCTGGTTAGAATTGGGGCACAACCTTCGCTTTTTCGATACTCTCAAACGGAAACAAGTATTCCTGCTCACCCACCACAAGAACCACATCCTCAGCTTCCACACCTTTTAGCAAGCCTTTAAACTTACGCTGACCCTCAAAGGGGAAGCGCAACTGCAAGCCAATATGCTCACCCGCTAATTTTTCGTACTGGGCCAACGTGTATAGGGGACGGTCTAGACCGGGCGAAGACACTTCGAGGGTATATTCCTCGCCGATTGGATCCTCAACATCAAAGACACTACCGATCTGGCGACTAATGCGCTGACAGTCTTCGATATCTATACCATCAGTCTTATCTATATAGACGCGCAACACACTGCGCTGGCCCGCTCGAAAGTACTCAATACCCCAGAGTTCGCAACCCATCGCCTGTACGACAGGTTCGATCAGCGCACATAAAGCGTCTTGCCCCAAGGCCATTTACTCTACCTTCGTCAGTAAGCGAGTACCACACGTTGCCTTATGACAACTCCAATAACAAAAAGCCCCTGTAAACAGGGGCTTCGCGCGCTACGCCCGTAGCGTAGAATTTGGTAGCGGGGGCAGGATTCGAACCTACGACCTTCGGGTTATGAGCCCGACGAGCTACCAGACTGCTCCACCCCGCAACAATAAACTTTTACATCAGCGCTGATCTACTAGCCCCTTCGATGCCCCTGTTTACGATTCTGGTAAATCGTCCGTTTCAGGGGACGCGAATTATATGGGCCTAGTATACAAGCGTCAAGGCTTTTCTAACTCGATAAAACAACAAACTTAAAACTCTATGCTAGCGATACATTGAGCGCATCGAAAACACAAATATGGTGCCCAAGGCCGGACTTGAACCGGCACGGCTTACGCCACTACCCCCTCAAGATAGCGTGTCTACCAATTCCACCACTTGGGCAAAAAACTTTCTTACTATCAACTACAAAATAAAACAGTAAGCGAGGCTCCTTACTGCTCTGATGCCGACTCCGCCGGCAAAATCAATGTTTCAGACAACTCTTCAAGCACTGGCAGGTCAGAAATCTCCGCATCCGATGACAAATCATCCAGAACAGGGATTCCGCTAGCACTCTCGACAACCGGGACATCCACCTCCAGCAACTCCATCGCAGGCAGCACGCTTTCATCAATACCCACAGAATTCTTGGCAATAATTGCCAAACTGAAGCTAGTGGCAAAAAACAAGGTTGCCAAAATGGCCGTTGTTTTACTAAAGAAATTCCATGTACCGCCACTGCCGAACAAGGTTTGCGAAGCGCCACCACCAAATGAAGCACCAGCATCAGCACCCTTGCCCTGCTGCAATAAAATCATACCAATGATTGCAAACGCTATCAGCAGGTGGGCAACAAGTATCACTTTTTCCATCACGCCTCCGCGAGCCGACAAATAGTTAAAAACTGCTCAGCTTGCAGCGATGCACCGCCAACCAAAGCACCATCAATATCTTGCTGCCCAAACAACTGAGCGGCATTTTCCGCATTCACACTTCCGCCATACAACAAGCGCACAGCTTTCGCATTCTCACCAAGCCTGGCCCGGATAAATGCTAAAATTTCCTGAGCCTGTGCTGGACTGGCCACCTCACCGGTACCAATAGCCCACACCGGCTCATAGGCAACAACAGCTGAAGACAAGGCCTTTAAACCTGCAGCATCCACTACTGCACCCAACTGCTCCGCTATTACCTCAAGAGCTCTATCGCCCCGCCGCTCAGCGAGAGTCTCGCCAACACACAAAATGGGTGTCAGACCCTTACTTTGCGCCGCCACAAACTTCGCAGCCACCTGGTTGGATGTTTCTCCAAAACAGGCGCGGCGCTCGGAGTGACCAACCAGCACATAAGCACAGGAGAAATCAGCAAGCATGTCGGCCGACACTTCACCCGTGTAGGCCCCCTGCTCAAACTGACTAACAGCCTGCGCACCTAGACAAACTTCACTACCAACAAGCGCCGAAGCTACATCAGAGAGAAAAATAGCGGGCGGGCAAACTGCGCACTCCACGGAACTGGAAGAGAAGTTCTTGGCGATCATCTCTGCCAGTTCAATTGAACTGCGCCGAGTGCCATTCATCTTCCAGTTGCCAACGACCAAAGGTCTACGCATCACTCTCCGCACACCTCGATCATCCATTGCGTCCCTCTGAAAACGGCCGCCATGTTAACCAAGTTGTGTAACTTATACAAGAATTCTCGACACATCCTGCTATAAATACTTAACCTACCTGCTCAGCTACCGTTGCTGCGATCTGCTGAACCAACTCCCCAACCAGACTAGCATCATCTCCCTCGACCATTACCCTTATTACCGGCTCCGTGCCCGACGGCCGCAATAGCACTCGACCATTGCCTGCTAGCTTTTTTTCGGCACTCGCAACCGCTTGCTGTACGGCTGTGTTTGAATCGAGGTCGACCGAATCTGTAATCGCAACATTGATCATTGTCTGCGGTAACTTATGGTATCCGCTGCACAATTGAGCCAGGGATTTGCCACCCTCGACCATTGCGCGAACCACCTGCAGAGCCGCGACGACTCCATCTCCGGTGGTGGTAATGTCGCCACAAACAATATGTCCCGAGTTTTCACCGCCCAACTCCCAGCGATTCTTTTTCATCGTTTCGATGACGTAGCGATCACCCACCTGGGCGCGAGCAAACGGGATTTCCAGCTCTGCCAGAGCTTTTTCAAGACCAAAATTACTCATAAGGGTACCCGCCACACCCGAACACGGAAGGTCATTCGCTCGGCGGTACATGGCGATAACGTAGAGCAATGCATCACCATCGACAATCCCACCATCCGCATCGACAAACAGCACCCTGTCACCATCACCGTCCAGGGCGATACCTATGTCGGCACCTGCCTCCAATACCTTTTGCCGCAACAGCTCGGGGTTAGTTGAGCCACACTGATAGTTGATATTCAAACCATCTGGGTTAGTCCCTATTTCTATCACTTGCGCACCCAATTCGCGCAGCACATCTGGCGCCACATGATAGGTCGCGCCATTTGCGCAGTCGATGACCACCGTAAGCCCCGCAAAACTGAAACCTGCGGGTAAGGTTCCCTTGCAAAACTCAATATAACGCCCTGCAGCATCCCTGATACGGGAAGCCCGACCCAACTCGTCAGAACTGGAGGTGACGATGCCTTGCTGTAAATAGCTCTCGATTTCAAGTTCGACCTCGTCCGGCAGCTTACGACCATCACCACCAAAAAACTTGATGCCGTTATCTTGATAGGCATTGTGCGATGCACTAATCACAATACCCGCCTGAGCACGAAAAGTGCGTGTTAAATAGGCAATGGCCGGGGTCGGCATAGGCCCCAGTAATCCGACATCGACACCGGCTGCGATAATGCCCGCCTCCAGGGCCGACTCAAACATATACCCAGATACACGGGTATCCTTACCAACGAGAATTAGGTTGCGACCCTTGCCCGATTTGGCAAAGACCTTGCCCGCAGCCCAGCCCAATTTAAGTACAAAATCTACCGTAATCGGGTGCTCGCCAACACAACCACGAATGCCATCAGTGCCAAAAAACTGCTTTTTCATAACTCGCCTTTCTCCTTTTTAAAGCCAGCAATTGATATGAGCAAACAACTACTACCCAATCTTTGACTGAACAGCCTCCAACATTTTCAAACTATCAACCGTCGCTGCCACATCGTGGACCCGGATAATACCGACGCCCGACTGGGAAGCCAAGACAGCTAGCGCAGCGCTACCAAAAACACGCTGCTCAACCGGCTTATTCAAAATCGCGCCAATCATTGATTTCCGCGATACCCCAACCACCACGGGTAAACCATCAGCCACCAAAGTCGGCAGAGCTCTAAACAGCGATAAATTCTGCTCAAGGGTTTTGCCGAAACCAAAGCCAGGATCGACAAGCAGATGGGAACTAGGGATACCCGCCTGATGGCAAGCATCAATACGCACACGCAAAAAAGCAGCGACATCGGTGACCACATCCTGATATTCAGGCTTATCCTGCATCACCTGAGGCTCACCAAGGGTATGCATCAAACATACCGGCAGGCCACTCGCCGCTGCGGCTTGCAGGGCACCCGGGCGCCGTAGCGCACGAACATCGTTGAGCATGGCAGCACCACAACGGGCCGCATCAAGCATTAATTCCGGGCTACTGGTATCAACCGACAAAGGCATATCAAAACGACTGTGGATAGCCTCGAGAACAGGTAATACTCTGGCCATTTCGACCCCCAGCTCGACCTTATCGGCGCCTGGGCGAGTCGACTCGCCGCCCAGATCCACCAAGTCAGCACCCTCATCCAACAAGCGCTCTACTCGCAGAAATACCCTGTCGAAATCTAGTTTGTCGCCACGATAGAGATCGCCACCATCTGAGAAGGAATCGGGAGTCAGATTGAGTATACCCATCACCAGGGGTCTACCGCGCCGGCGAAGATAATCAGGGAAATAAGTCATACCATTAAAAAAGCCACCGGTCGTGGGCTAACCGGTGGCTTATGCATACAGAAAGAAATATCAGCTACCTTCCACCGGGCCACCCACACTCGTATCCGCCGTATTTGCAGAGTCAGTTTTGGAACTACCGTCCGAGTCACCGGCGGAATGATCAAAATCATGCCAGTCGCGAGGCGGTCGCACCTTGCGTCGCGCCATCAAGTCATCAACCTGCTCGGCATCGAGGGTTTCATACTCCATTAACGCCGCCTTCATGGCATGCAAGATATCGATATTATCTTTCAACAAAGTCTCGGCGCGAGAATAGTTAAAGTCAACTATTGCTCGCACCTCCTCATCGATCTGCTGCGAGGTCGAGCCGGAAAAATTCTTACCACCCTGCCCTGGCATTACTGACTCTTCATCACCATAAAGGATGGGGCCGAGTTTTTCAGTCAAGCCCCAGCGCGTCACCATACTGCGCGCCAACTGACTGGCGCGCTCGATGTCATTTGAGGCGCCCGTAGTCACACCATCCAAACCGTGGATCAATTCCTCGGCAATGCGCCCACCGTAGAGACTGCAAAGCTGCCCTTCGAGCTTGCGCTTGCTGTAGCTATACTGATCCTCCTTAGGCAAAAACTGCGTCACACCCAGGGCTCGACCACGGGGAATAATACTAACCTTGTGGACGGGATCATGCTCCGGCACCAGGCGACCAACAATGGCATGGCCCGCTTCGTGATAGGCCGTATTGGCCTTTTCCTCTTCGGACATCACCATCGAGCGTCGCTCCGCCCCCATGAGGATTTTATCGCGGGCGTGCTCAAACTCCTCCATGGTCACCAGACGGCGATTGGCACGTGCGGCAAATAGAGCAGCCTCATTAATCAAATTAGCTAAATCGGCACCGGAGAAGCCCGGTGTACCTCGAGCGAGAACACTCAGATCAATCTTGTCATCTAGAGGCACTTTGCGTACATGGACTTTAAGTATTTGCTCGCGCCCTCGAATATCGGGCAGGCCAACATAAATCTGGCGGTCAAAACGACCGGGGCGCAACAGGGCCTTGTCGAGTACGTCGGGACGGTTAGAGGCAGCAATAACAATAACGCCGTCGTTGGCTTCAAAACCGTCCATTTCAACCAGCAACTGATTGAGAGTTTGCTCTCGCTCGTCGTTACCACCGCCGATACCACCACCACGGGTACGGCCCACGGCATCAATTTCGTCGATAAAGATAATGCATGGCGCCTGCTTCTTGGCCTGCTCAAACATATCTCGCACCCGCGAGGCGCCAACACCGACAAACATTTCCACGAAGTCAGAACCCGAAATGGAGAAGAAAGGTACCTTGGCCTCACCGGCAATCGCTTTCGCCAGTAGGGTTTTACCCGTACCAGGGGGACCAGACATCAGCACACCACGGGGTATACGACCACCGAGACTTTGAAATTTAGAGGGGTCGCTTAGAAATTCGACTAACTCGCTAACATCTTCTTTGGCCTCATCGACACCTGCAACATCGGCAAAGGTGGTTTTAATCTGATCCTCACTTAATAGCTTGGCCTTACTTTTACCAAAGGACATGGGGCCACCACGACCACCGCCCGCACCACCTTGCATCTGGCGCATAAAGAACATGAAAATAATGACAATAAGCAGTATGGGGAAGGCCGCCATTAATAGCTGCATCCAGACACTGGGCTTCTGTGGTTCGCGACCCTCGACATTGACACTGTGATTGAGCAGGTCGTTCATCAAACCACTATCGTAGACATCGGGGCGCACAGTGCGAAAGCGAGTACCGTCGTGATGCTCACCCTCAATAATCAAACCCTCAATCACCACACTACGCACGCGGTCAGTCTGCACCTCGTCGACAAAGTTGGTATAGGTGATGGTGTTAGGCGTTGGACCCTCCTTAAAATTCTGGAAGATCGACATCAATATGGCTGCAATGATCACCCATAAAATAAGATTTTTAGCCATCTCGTTCAAACAACTACCCTCGCATCGGCCTAGTGCCGATTTTTATTACCGATTAATTGTATAAGTCAATTTGTGCCAATTGAGTATAACTCGCTTTTTAGCAACGCGCCGCAAGCCATCAAGGCCGCCCGCGAAAACCCCGCGCCAGACAATAGACCTCGCTGGAACGTGCCCTTGAAGCATCCGGCTTCTTAATCGCAACACTGGTGAAATCTACACGTAGATCATGCACCAGGGCATCAAACCCCTCACCCTGAAAAACCTTAGCCAAAAAGACACCTCCAGGTGGCAACACCTGTCGCGCAAAATCCACCGCTAACTCGACGAGGTACATCGCACGGGGCTGGTCAACGGCCTTCATACCACTCATATTGGGTGCCATGTCGGAAATTACAAGGTCGACAGGGCGACCACCCAAGGTTTTGAGGATGTCGTTAAACACTTCATCATCGGTAAAATCGCCCTGCACAAAATCGACACCGGCAATCGCATCCATGTTGAGAATGTCTGAAGCAACAACTCGCCCGCTATCACCCACTTTGGCAATCGCTATCTGCGACCAGCCACCGGGCGCCGCACCAAGGTCAACCACCGTCATGCCCGATTTCAATAGACCTACCGCTCGATCGAGCTCGAGCAATTTATAACTGGCGCGCGAACGATAGCCATCTTTCCTCGCGCGCTGCACATACTCATCGCTCTCGTGTTCTTTGAGCCATGCCTTGCTGGTTTTTGATTTAGCCATAGGGAAGATTACTGAATTCCGTTACAATTCACTACCGAAGAGAAGACTTATTCTATGACACTTTCCAACGACGACAAAAAACACTTGCGCGGCATCGGTCACAAACTCAAGCCCGTGGTCACCATCGCCGACAAGGGTTTAACAGACAGCGTATTGGCAGAGCTGAGTCGCGCCCTCGATGACCATGAACTGATCAAGGTCAAAGTCAGCCTTAGCGATCGCGAGGCTAAAAAAGCCACCATCGAGCAGGCCTGTCAACGCCTTAAAGCAGAGTTGGTACAAACCATCGGCCATGTCATTCTACTATTTCGCAGAGCCGACAAACCCAACCCAAAACTATCCAATTTATTGCGTAGGGGTAGCTAGCCAACACATTAAACCCTTCCCTCTTAGGGCCAGCTGCTACACACCACCATTGTCAGTCATAACAACACGCCTGACTACAATCACCTGGTTAGTTCTGATAAAAAAATACCCACGTCTTACAACGCGGGTATTTCTATTGACAAGATTCGTCTATTTTAACCGACGACCAGGCAATGATCAGAACTGATAGGTAATGCGCAAAGTCACATCATCCGACCAGTCAAAAACGCCGAGCGAATCGTCATTATCACCATCGATAAAGTTGGCAAATGCCTCCACAGTCCAGGCACCACTAGGCTTATAGCGAACCGAAGGCTGTATTGAATAGCCACCCTCAAAATCATAGAGAATGGAGCCATCGATGCGCCACTTCAAGCCGGGAAAGGGCTGCTGAAAGGCGAGAACTGCACCATGCCAACCTCGATCCTGCTCACCGCCACCGGGACGCTTGGTGCTAGTGGCACCGAGCCCGCTGAGGTGTCGCTCTAAGAGGTCGCTTTCCTTGCGGTACATATACTCAAAGATCAGAAAGGTAGCAGGGAAGGTATTACTGAAACGATGGTATTTTTCCAATATAAGACTGGCTAGAACATCATCTTCTTCAATAAAATCGCGACGCAGGTTATTTGTCCACTTTCTATTTGGTATGTAACTGGCCTCAAAACGCACCACCAGCTGATCGAGAAAGGAGTCTTCTTCGGCATAAATAATGTGATTCACACCAAAACCGAAAATATTTTCAGCAGCGTAACTGACCTTCATTTTGCCACTTAAAGCATTACCGCCAAGAGCGAGGTTTAACGCAGCCTCGCCACCCTCTGGCGTGACAAGCCCTGGTAGACCCGCCTGCCAAAACAGTTCGAGAAAGTCGATACCATTAATACCATTGGGCCCATCACCCGCAATACTCGTCAGGTAATCACCATTAGCATCTGGCGATAGACCCAGGCCGAGTTCAGCAAAACTTTTGATCCAGGCGAAATCCTCAATCAGACCGTTAATGGTATCCAGGCCATCAGAACCAGCGATCGCAGCATTGTGGAACCACTCAGATGGGCTAGCTGTACCAGCTTTACCGCCGGGCTCATAGATAAAGGGCTGATTGCTGAAATTAAGCAATTCTCCTGTTGCCTGATCGGGAAGGACGGGAAAAGCAGCGTTGTCAACGCCAGACTCATAGAGGGTAAACAAAGGCGTTGGGCTATGCCTTGAAATTGCATAAAACTGCACGCCCCAACTACCATCTTCACCGAGGTTTTGACCCTGGATACGTATACCACCATTAATCTGGTCGTCGACCTTATCAAAACCCTCTTCATAGCCCTGATGCATGTTGAAACCACTTTGAATCAGGCTGTAAGGTGAGTAGTTAGTCGGTAGTACGGAGGGTTGAAACATCTGGGCAAAAACTTCAACTTCCCAGTTTTGATCGAGCTGATAGCTGGCGCGGATACCAGGCGCAGCTAAGCGCTCATCAGAGTACTCTTCGGGACCGTAATCAAAAATAAAGTGGCGTCTAAAATCCAGACCATTAGCCATGTCGGCGACGCGGAAAAACAGGGCCTCACCCCAGGCTATTTGCTGTTGACCGATACGTACCCATAGTGGCCCCTTAGCATAGTCCAAGTACATGGACGGGATGTCGAGCATGTAGTCATTGTCACTCACGGACAGGTAGGTGGCTTCCTTACCGTGATGTGGCACGCCAAATAAATCAGGCTCTCCCCCATCACCATCGACAAAACCACTTTTATCGACCAAGTCAAATGTGTCGGGCTGATAGTAGCCACGGAATTTTACAAAGCCAGTAAGATTGTTTGTGAAATTAAAACTAACATCGATTTCAGACTTGGTGGCAAATACATTCCAGTCGTTATTCGTCGAGCGATCTTTACGGCTATTGATCACCTGACCCTGAGGCAACAACTTACCTTGGGTGACATAATCGGTACCGGCAAATCTATTGCCACCGGGCAGTGCCGGATTCTCGTTATTATTGAGCTTATAAGCCATTTCCTGGCGGATAAATCCCGATACCGTGTAATCAAATGCCGATGCCACGGGTGTCAGCAGCGGCGTCGCCGCCAATGCCAACACCGGCAAGCCGGCAGCCCTCATAGAAAACTTCATACCCAACCTCCTAATGATAAATTTATAATTAATATGCGATAACGAGTAGGCACAAAACGCGTGCCCAAAGACCTCGTGGCAACCCCAATAGGGTTGCAAATATGGCGTTATAAATTAACTACCGCTTGGGCGTCACGTGGCATTGCGCCACGCTAGCACCTCATTAGAATTTTTTGATAGGGTAAAACTATTTGATATTAATAACGCGGCCCGAATGACCAACCATTACCACGCTATCTGCACCTGCCTCACTGACAACACCCTCAATGGCCTGATACCACTGAACACTGACATCACCCTCGGTGATCACCTCCCAGTTTAGACCATCATCGCGACTGCGCAACAGGGTTCTAATACCGGTGACGAAGACCTGGCTGTCCGAAGACCAGACATCCAGCAGGTTTTCATTGGTCGGTACCGGCATGACGGTCCAGGTCAGACCGCCATCAAGGGTCTTGACGACTTTGCCATCCTGACCCACCGAAAAGCCGCTTGTAGCGTCGCGATAATGCACAGCAAATAAAGACGTATCACCCTTATTAACCGTGTCCCAGGTTTCGCCCTGATCCGCTGAACGCAAGACCAGGTCAAACTCCCCAACTAGAGTGATGATGCCCTCGGCGCTGACACTGACGTCATAGACGTGGGGCTCATAAAAGTCGTTGAGGATACCTTCCCAGTCGAAGCTCAACGGTGCCCATGTCAAACCCGCATCGGCGGATTTCAGTACCGTACCGAAACCACCGACCACAACCGCAAGACCGGCTTCATTGGCACTGACAGAGAGCAAACGCTGGTCGGTTCCTGAATCCATTTTGGCCCAGGCGGCATCACCTTCTTTGCGCATAATCAGCCCCGTTTGCCCAACGGCAATGGAGGTTTTTTGCCCACAACTAACACCCAACAGAGCCCCGTCGACCTCCATGGCACCATCCTGCCAACTGGAACCGGCATCATCGGTGGTGAGGACTGTTCCCGCGAGGCCCACGGCCAAGCCGGACTGACCGAGGAAGCAAACATCGTAAAGCGCATCGTGGACGATGCCCTGATGCACGACATCGAGCATCCCTTCAGAGTTCGCTTCACTAGCCTGGGCACCCACTGACAAGCAGCCGGTGCACAGTGCAGCGCTTAGTATCGATTGACGTAACAACTTAAAATTAAACACATGCACTCCAGTCTAGTTCTTTTGATTAGCTACCGAGACGACGAATCGCCTGAATGGTCAGGTACTTGTCGTAGGCATCCTCTGTGTTGAAGGCAGTCTTCAGGCCACCCTTAACCGATTGCGCGTGGTTGAAGCGGGTAAAACGGTTGGTCTGTACATCCATGGCGTGGACGTAAGACCAGGACCACTCGGGATTGCCGTGTGAATCTGGATTGATGATCTGGCCCTTCTTCTGCTGGCTGAAGCCAATTTCAAAGGAGCGCCACAGCTCACCGCGACGGTCGTAGGTCACATAGCCAATGGCAGCCATGTTGCGCACGTCGAGCCAAACGCGTTTCTTACTGACCGGAGCCCGTGGGAAACCAATGGGCTCGGCTTCGACAACGATGACTTCAGGGCAGAGCTGGAAATCCACTTCGTAGAAGTTGAGGCCCTTCTTGCCGCCGTGCAGCATTTTGTCTTTTGACCAGTTGTCTTGATCGCCGTGCCAGGTACCAGACTGAGAGCCAAGGAAGGGACCACGACCGATGATCTTGTAGTTGCCCCAGGTCAGCATGGGATCGCCGGCGGCCCAGGCGTCGGAGAGGAAAAAGGTAATTCCCGGCACCAGCGGCTCAAAGCGCTGATTGGTCGGGAAGCGACGCACGCGTTTAAAGGCGGGCAAATAACCGAACAGATCGGGGAATTCACGCTGATCGTACTTCCAGATATTGAGGAAGCTAGTGCCCTTGACGTCGTTGGGTGAAGTGAACCACACCGATTGGTAGCGCAGCTTGTCTTCGTGGCCTTCCCAGTAGGGCCCATCGGGATTACTAACCAGGCCGACGGTGTTCTTTTCACACCAGCCGAGGTTGTAGGAGTATTCAATATCACCATCGGGGCCGATGTCGTTATCTTCAACCGCATAAACAGAGGTGTCGTGGCGACCCCAGCTCATGGTGACGTTGGCAAAGG
>MAAC01016527.1_pt1 | contig 25341 bp, 17 predicted proteins | sample 1115981 | NCBI WGS metagenome assembly MAAC01 (sample SAMN04961126, study PRJNA320927) | seawater metagenome | isolation source: sample BD02T64 sea water enriched with oil for 64 days | place: USA:Gulf of Mexico | collected 2013-07-27
ATTTCTTTAAAATTAACGATATTTGCATCAAATTCATTTCAACCTACTGTAATGACAGAACACAACAAAACACTTGGCGAATTTATTATTAATAAACAAGCTGAGTTTAAGTACTCTTCCGGAGAGCTTTCTAGACTTATCAATTCTATAAGATTAGCTGGAAAAATTGTAAATCACGAAGTAAATAAAGCAGGGCTTGTAGATATATTAGGAGCTGCTGGTGGTGAAAATATTCAAGGAGAAACCCAACAAAAACTGGATGTTTATGCCAACGAAGTTTTTATTAAAACTCTTATTAACCGTGAGATTGTTTGTGGAATTGCAAGTGAGGAAGAAGATGATTTTATTTCTATAAAAGGAGGCAACAACAAAAACGACAACAAATATGTAGTATTAATGGATCCTTTAGATGGTTCCTCTAATATTGATGTAAATGTTTCGGTAGGTACTATTTTTTCAATTTATCGCAGAGTTACTCCTTCGGGAACTCCAGTTACTTTAGAAGACTTTTTACAACCCGGTAACCAACAAGTTGCTGCTGGTTATATTGTTTATGGAACTTCTACCATGATTGTTTACAGTACTGGTCATGGCGTAAACGGATTTACATTAAACCCTGCCATAGGCACCTATTATCTTTCACATCCTAACATGAAATTTCCGGCTAGTGGGAATATTTATTCTGTAAACGAAGGGAATTATATTCATTTCCCACAAGGTGTAAAAGATTATATCAAGTATTGCCAGTCGGAAGAAGAAGACCGACCTTATACCTCTAGATATATTGGCTCTTTAGTATCCGATTTTCATAGAAATATGATAAAAGGTGGAATTTACATCTACCCAAATACCTCTAAAAATCGGGATGGAAAATTGCGTTTATTATACGAGTGTAACCCTATGGCTTTTTTAGCAGAACGAGCAGGAGGAAAAGCAAGTAATGGGTTTAAACGTATTTTAGAAATTAAACCTACAGAACTTCACCAACGTGTACCGTTTTTCTGTGGAAACAAAGAGATGGTTGAAAAAGCGGAAGAATTTATGAAAAAGGCTGAAAAAGAATAAGATTATTTACCCATTCTTTTATTGATCAGATACTTATACTCATCAAACTTGATTTCTCCAGTATAGATTTCAATAGAGTTTTTAATTAATTCATTTGCATCTATCGAATTATATCCTAAACCAATTGCATACCTTTTTATAAGCACTAATTCTTTTACGTTTATTTCATGATCTGTGAAAATCATATCAAATAAATCATGAATTCGTTCCAATCTTTCTTCTGCAGAGTTAGAAGGAATTAATGGATATTGCGCAGGGTTCTTTAATATTGAGCTTACATCTGAAGAATTAACTCCAAATTTTCTTGCTAAAGATTTTAACAAAGCTTGTTCTTCATCAGAAATTTTTCCATCTGCCATAGCTATTGATGCTATAGATGCAAAATGAGCTTTATTTCTTGTTTGATGGCCTTTCTTAAATAATTCGTAAAATGACATATGCTATATTTTATTTTACAAAGATAAAACTATTGAAACATTATTCATATTAATTATTAAGAGAGAATCGTTAAAAAATCTTTAAAAAAATCTAGTGTATTATTTTCAAAGCTTATATTTGCCCAAATGAGCAAAGCCCTTGTTTCTTCGCTTTTTGCACAGTCTTCTAATCTTAGAAAACTGCAGGATTCTATTGCCCAATCCAAAACAAAAACTACCATTTCTAGCCTTGTTGGGTCTTCCTATTCTTTAGTTATTGCTGAAGTTTTTAAACGTGTAGACAAACCTTTTCTAATTATTTTAAACGATAAAGAGGAAGCTGCCTATCATCTTAATGATTTGGAGAATTTATTAGGAGAAAAAAACGTGTTGTTTTACCCTGGAAGTTATCGCCGCCCTTATCAAATAGAAGAGACAGATAATGCAAACGTTTTATTGCGTTCTGAAGTTTTAAACCGAATCAACTCTCGGAAAAAACCTGCGGTTATTGTTAGTTATCCTGAAGCATTGTTTGAAAAAGTGGTAACTCGTAAAGAATTAGAAAGGCATACCCTTAAGATTAATATTGGAGACGAATTGTCTATCGATTTTGTAAATGAAGTCCTTTTTGATTATAATTTTAAGCGAACAGATTTTGTTACAGAACCTGGAGAGTTTTCGGTTCGTGGAGGAATATTGGATGTATTTTCATTTAGTCATGACCAACCCTATCGTATCGAGTTTTTTGGAGATGATGTGGATAGTATTCGAACTTTCGATGTAGAAACACAACTTTCTACAGAGCCTGTAAAAAAGATTTCTATCATACCAAATGTGGAAAATAAAATGATGGATGAACAACGAACTACTTTCTTAAAGTATATCGCTTCTAAAACCGTTGTTTTTCTTAAAAATGAGGAAATTTTAACTAGTAGTTTGGATCAACTCTTCAAAACTGCAAAAGAGACTTTTGTAAATTTAGAATCTGAACTAAAAATTAGTAAGCCAGAAGAACTGTTTTCTACTTCAAAATTATTTAAAAGTCAGTTAGAAGATTTCACAAAAGTTCAGCTTATTAATAGTTCTGATGAATCAACAATCGATTTTCAAACCCTGCCTCAGCCTTCTTTTAATAAGCAGTTTAATTTATTGATTGATAATTTAAATACAAATACTCAAAAGGGGTTTAAAAATTATATTTTCTGTAGTAGTGAACAGCAAGCCCAACGTTTTCATGATATTTTTGAAGACGCAGAACAACAGGTAGATCAATTTGAAACTATTGTATTTTCATTATACCAAGGGTTTATAGACTCGCAACAGAAAAACGTATGTTATACCGATCATCAAATTTTTGAGCGGTATCACAAGTTTCAATTAAAAAATGGCTATGCTAAAAAGCAAGCCATCACCTTAAAAGAACTTACCAATTTAGAGGTTGGGGATTATGTTACGCATATCGATCACGGGATAGGAAAATTTGGAGGCCTTCAGAAAATCGATGTGGAAGGTAAACTGCAAGAAGCTATAAAATTAATTTACGGAGAACGTGATATTTTATATCTCAGTATTCATTCTCTACATAAAATATCGAAGTATAATGGCAAGGATGGAACCACTCCTAAAATTTATAAATTAGGTAGTGATGCTTGGAAAAAATTAAAACAGAAAACCAAAAAACGAGTTAAAGAAATAGCTTATAATTTAATCGAATTATATGCCAAACGACGTACACAAAAAGGATTTGCTTTCGACCCCGATTCGTATTTACAACTGGAATTAGAATCCTCATTTATCTATGAAGATACTCCAGATCAAATTACCGCTACAGCAGATGTAAAACAGGATATGGAAAATGAACGCCCAATGGATCGTTTGGTCTGTGGGGATGTTGGTTTTGGAAAAACAGAAGTCGCAATAAGGGCAGCTTTTAAAGCTGTTGATAATGGAAAGCAAGTCGCAATTTTAGTTCCAACAACGATTTTAGCATTTCAGCATTTTAAAACTTTTACAGAAAGATTATCTGAAATGCCAGTAAATGTGGATTACCTCAACCGTTTTAGATCTACTAAACAGAGAAAAACAGTTTTAGAAGGTTTAAAAAATGGAAGATTAGACATAGTAATCGGAACCCACCAATTAGTTAATAAAGCTATAGAATTTAAAGATTTAGGTTTGTTAATTGTTGATGAAGAACAAAAATTTGGCGTTGCTGTAAAAGACAAGCTCAAGACCATAAAACAAAATGTAGACACTTTAACCTTAACTGCTACACCTATACCGAGAACCCTTCAATTTAGTTTGATGGCTGCTAGAGATCTTTCCATTATTAGCACGCCACCACCTAATCGTTATCCTGTAGATACAGAAGTAGTACGCTTTTCAGAAGAAATAATTAGAGATGCTATACGCTATGAAATTTCAAGAAACGGTCAAGTATTTTTTGTTCATAATAGAATAGAAAACATAAAAGAAGTTGCAGGAATGATTCAACGATTAGTTCCCGATGCTAAAATTGGAATTGGTCATGGCCAAATGGAAGGAAAAAAACTGGAACAATTGATGTTGGCATTTATGAATAATGAATTTGACGTTTTGGTTTCTACTACAATCATTGAAAGCGGATTAGATGTGCCAAATGCAAATACTATTTTTATTAATAATGCGAATAATTTTGGCTTATCAGATTTACATCAAATGAGAGGTCGTGTGGGACGTAGTAATAAAAAAGCGTTCTGTTATTTTATAACCCCTCCCTATTCTGCAATGACAGACGATGCTCGTAAACGAATTCAGGCACTAGAACAATTTAGTGAATTGGGTAGCGGATTAAATATTGCCATGAAAGATTTAGAAATAAGAGGTGCTGGTGACCTGTTGGGTGGGGAACAAAGTGGGTTTATCAATGAAATTGGTTTTGAAACCTACCAGAAAATATTAGCGGAAGCGATTGATGAATTAAAAGAAAAAGAGTTTAAAGATTTGTATTCTGGTACAGAACACGAACTAAAAAAGTTTGTAAAAGAAACCGTAATCGATACTGATTTTGAATTGTTGTTCCCAGACGATTTTGTTAATAATGTTACAGAACGATTAAACTTATACAACAAACTTAGTGGCCTTAAAACCGAAGAAGAACTTCAAAAATATGAATCCGATCTTATAGATCGATTTGGAGAGTTGCCAACCCAGGCTGTAGATTTATTAAATAGTGTTCGTATTAAATGGATTGCTATTGCAATGGGACTAGAACGATTGATTATGAAACAAGGTAAAATGGTAGGTTATTTTGTGGCTGATCAGCAAAGTGCATTCTACCAAAGCGATAATTTTTCTAAAGTATTAACTTTTGCTCAGAACAATTCTGAATTTGTAAAAATGAAAGAAAAAGATACAAGAAAAGGATTGCGTTTAATTATTACTTTTAATGGGATTAAGACCATCAAAAAAGCATTACAAGCAGTAGATCATTTTAAATTATAGACTCCCCTTAAAAACCTTATTTATATGAAATTTATATATTCCCTTTACTTACTCCTATTATTTCCTTCATTGCTATTGTCACAAAATTCTATTAAAGCAACCTTTTCTCCAGCTGAAGATTATAGATGGGCTATTTTATATGAAAATTCGCCCTCAGGAAATATTTATGTTGCTCAAGGAAAAATTGAAGACGGAAAGCTAGAGTTTATATTAGATTCAACAAAAACAGAGGGGGTATACAAACTGGTTTACGCTGCACCACAGGATGAATATAATTTCGATATTATTTATAATGGAAAAGAAAATATCGAACTTTCTTTTGCCAAGGAAACTGGGGTAACTTTTCAGCAATCTTCTGGGAATTTATTACTCAATTCTTATTTGTCTAATATGTCTAATATTGGGAAAGAAATTGAGGCCTTTTATTTACAAAACCGAACCGACGCCCAAGAGGCAATTTCTCTTTTTAAGAGACAATTAGCGCTTCAAAATCAGTATGAAGAAGAATCTAAAAACAGCCTAGCCAACCATTTTATAAGAGCAAATAAGCCTTATATTCCAACTAGTTATGAAAATAAAGAAACCTATTTAAATAATTTAACTGTAAATTATTTTAACAGTATAGATTTTAAAGATACGGTATTACAAAGTTCTAACTTTTTATTAGAACGTTCCTTGGCGTATATCGCAGGGGTTTCTCATAAAGGGATGGATAAAGAAGCCTCAAATAATACTAATATCGACACGATTGCAAAATTGATTAATACTACAGATCCATATTTTCAAAAATACTTTTTAGATAAACTATGGCAAAAATTGGTAAATTATAATTTAAAAGATCTTGCGAATTTTTTGGCCACAACCCATTTAATTCCACTTGCTGAAGAATTAAAAGACAGTTATTTAGTGATAAAACTAACTCAGTTTAAAAACTTATCTATCGGTAATGTTGCTCCAGAAATAGAATGGAATATTGAGGATAATGGCATTCAACAACAACATAAACTTAGCGAATTGGCGATTTCAGAAAATTATATTCTTATTTTTTGGAGTAGTTCTTGTTCTCATTGCTTGGAACAACTACCAAAATTAAAATCCCTAGTACAAACCCTAGACAGTACCGAGTATAAAGTTATTGCCATAGGATTAGAAGACAATGTAATTAAATGGGAAAATGAAATTTTAAAATACCCTGAGTTTACTCATATTATAAAATTGGGTAAATGGGAAAATGAAGTAGTTAAAACTTACGGTCTTACTAGTACACCAACTTATTTTGTGCTCGATAAAGACAAAAAGTTTATAGCAAAACCTGAAAATTTAGAAGAATTAAAAGATTTTTTAGAAAAATAAAAAAGCCAAAGGCTTAGCCCTTGACTTTTTAAAAACAACCTAAACTAAAAATTACTTATTTAACCAATATCATTTTTTTTGTCACTCGATGTTTTCCAACCTCAAGGGTGTAAAAATATAATCCGTTTGAAAAATTATCTGAATTAATAGATACTGTATGATTCCCTGGATTCATGACTTTATTTACTGGTTGGTCAACTAACCTTCCTTGTGTATCATAAATGGTTAGAGAAATTTTTTCGGTATTCGACAGGTTAAAATTTATACTAGTGGTCGCACTAAAGGGATTGGGAAAGTTTTGTTCTAATCTAAATCCCTGAGAATTTACTTCAATATCATTTATCCCTAATGTACCACTTAAATCTATTACTCGAATTAACCCAACAATTCCATCCAGAACATAAAGAGTATCTCCTGCTTCATTAATCGCACAACTATTTGGCTTATTAAACTCAGCTTCTAATAATTCACCATCTGTTGTTCCGTTTCCACCTGAACCTGCGAAATGTTCTACAGTCCCATCATTAATATTCACTCTATATATCTTTCTTAAATTAGGACTTGGAACAAACACATGTTCATTAGAATAAACAATTTGATTAATTCGAGCTCCAGGGACAGTAACGAGAGTTTCAATATTTTGTTCTGTATCTACTTTAATAACTTTCCCTCCAAGTAAATTGGTTATAAATAAATTTTGGTCTTCATCCATAGTTACGCCAATAGCATCTAAGATTCCATTAGCATAAGCATATACTTCAGAGTTACCATTAAGATCAAACTTTAAAACGGTGCTACCAGTTCCGCTAAAATTATCGCCATATAAAGTGACAAATATTTCATCATTTTCGCTAACAATGAGTCCTGCAGGGCCATCCAAACCTGATGCAAATTCCGTAATAACCCCTTCAGGTGTTACTTTACTAATTGAATTTCCTGTATAATTGGACACATAAAGATTTCCATCTGTATCAAAACCCATCCCAACTGGGCCAGGTAATCCACTTACATATTCTGTTACTACACCCTCTGGTGTTATCTGTAATATATTATTCTTGTTCCATCCTCCAGATACCAAAACATTTCCTTCGGGACTCATAATCATTCCATCCCCATAATTAGGTGGTATTGATGCTAATGTTGTTACTTCTTGGGCAGCTACTGTTAAAAAAGAGCCGAGAAATAAAAGTATAAATATGTTTTTCATAATATTATTTTTTAATAAACCTTTTAACACTTGTTACGTTTTGCGAAGAAACCTTTACTAAATAAACACCGCTATTTAAGGAACTCAAATCGATGCTTTTAGAAATGGAGGTATTTTGAAAACTCTCTTCAAAAGAATAAACAACCTCTCCTAAAACATTAAATACTTTTATCTGATAATCTCCTTCTACATCTGTTTTAACATTCAATGTGGAAACAACTGGGTTTGGGTAAAGTTGAAGGCTTTTTAAATTAAGTGCCTCTTCACCAAACGATAATATCACATCTGAAATTACTCTAATATTTTTTGTTCCAAAATCAGTGATATACATTGTGTCTTCAGCATCATTAAAAAGAATCCCATTAGGGGTATTAAAAGTAGCTTGATCAATATCACCGTCCATAGATCCTTGATCACTTCCTGTAAAAAGGATAAAGCTATCCACTTCATTTTGGTCTATTGCATAAATTTTATCACTACCCATAGTAGTTCCCCAAAGCCTACCTTGTCCATAAGTGATAAAACCTAAATTGGGAAGTGAGCCTCCATCTGTTGGTAATTGTGCAATATATTCTGCTGTTCCATCATTAAGAATTCTATAAATTTTACGATCATCATAATTTCCTGCATATAAAACTCCATTTTCATCGTAAGCTAAACCTACTGGTCCGTTTAACTCTGGGTCATCTGAAATTACTGTTATCGTTCCATCTGGCTCAAGTCTATTTACAGAGCTCTCATTATAATTTGTAAAAATCATATCGTCATTATCAAATGCCTTAATAATTCCTGAGGGTCTTCCTACTCCCGTATAGGATTCTAATAAGTTTCCATCAATATCATATTTATAAATGGTAAGACCACTAAAGTCACATATATATAAATTTTCGTTGGAATCAAAAGCGAGTCCATTAGGTGTGTTTAAACCTGTGATAAATGGAGCTCCATTTCCATCGGGATCAAATTTAAATACGGAATCTCCAACAAAATTTGAGGCGTATAAATTTCCATTACTATCTAATACCATAGCATCATCTGGAGTGCCATCAGTATATGTAGTTACTGTTTGGGCAAAAAATGAGGTAGCCATAAAAATGGCAGCCAAAATTGTAAGTGTATTCTTTTTCATAATTATAATGTTTAATGTTGGGTCAAACATACTATCAAACACATTTTATATCGACCGTTTGGATACAAATGTACCCTTTATAGGTACTCTTATAGTCTAAATTTATAAATTAAGACTCCCTAGAATTAGGCAGCTGGAAGGTTTTTAATATAATTACTCTTTGATAAACCTTTTAACACTTGTTACCTTCTGTGAAGAAACTTTTACTAAATAAACACCGCTGTTTAAGAAACTCGTATCAATGCTTTTAGAAATGGAAGCGTTTTGAAAATTCTCTTCAAAAGAATAAACAACCTCTCCTAAAACATTATATACTTTTATCTGATAATCTCCATCTACATCTGTTTTAACATTCAATGTTGAAACAACTGGGTTTGGATAAAGTTGGAGGCTTTTTAAATTAAGTGCCTCTTCACCAAAAGATAATATCACATCTGTAATTACTCTAATATTTTTTGTTCCAAAATCAGTGATATACATGGTGTCCTCCTCCTCATTAAAAATAATTCCATTAGTGGTATGAAATGTAGCTATACTAATATCGCCATCTATAGATCCTTGGTCACTTCCTGCAAAAATGATATAACTATCTACTTCATTTTGGTTTACTGCAAATATTTTATCACTTCCCATAGTAGTTCCCCAAAGCATTCCTTGCCCATAAGTTATAAACCCTAAATTCGGATATACACCACCATCTGTTGGAAGCTGTGCAATATATTCAGCAGTACCATCTTCAAGGATTTTAAAAATTTTTCGGTCAACATAATTCCCAACATATAAGACACCATTTTCATCGTAGGCAAGACCTACAGGTCCATTTAATTCTGGGTCTGAAGAAATTAAAGTAATTGTACCATCTGGCTTAAGTCTGTTAACTGAATTGGTATTATAACTGGTAAAAACCATATCATCATTGTCAAATGCTTTTACTATTCCTGAAGGTTTTGGAACACCTTCAAAGCTATCTAAAAGGTTTCCATTGATGTCATGTTTATATATTGCAAAAGCATTATGATCACAGATATATAAATTATCGTTAGAGTCGAAAGCCAATCCATTTGGTGTATTTAAACCTGTAATAAATGCTTCTCCATTTCCGCTTTCATCAAATTTAAAAACAGTATCCCCTGTCCAATTAGATGCATATAAATTTCCATTACTGTCTATTGCCATATCATCATCTGGAGTGCCATCTGTATATGTAGTTACTGTTTGTGCAAAAAATGAGGTAGCCATAAAAATGGCAGCCAAAATTGTAAGTGTATTCTTTTTCATAATTATAATGTTTAATGTTGGGTCAAACATACTATCGAATACACTCTATTTCGACCGTTTGGATACAAATGTACCCTTTGGACGTATACTTATGGTCTAAATTTATAAAATAAGACTCCCTAGAACTAGGCAGCGGGAAGGTTTTTAATGTAATTACTAGGGGTATCCTTCATTACTACCTTAAAGGCTTTATTAAAAGTAGATTTTGAATTAAAACCAGCATCTAAAGATAGCGCTAGTATTGTGTTTTTAAGGTGTTTTTTATTATCTACTTCCTTAACAAATTCTTTTATTCGATGGCTATTTATAAAGTCGTAAAAGGTCGTTTTGTACACACTATTTAATAACCAAGAAATGTTATTTGTAGATGTTTTTAAAAGTTTAGCTACTTCTCTTAGGGTTAAATCATGTTGCAGAAAAACCTTTTCGTTTAGCATTAAACTATCTAATTTCTTTTTTAATAAATCACTATCCAATTTAGAAAGACGAGCTTTCTTTTCTGAAATCTTAGCTTCTAGAGGAATTCTAAAAAGTTCGGGTTGTTTTAAACTAAAATAACCGATTACATATAATAAAACAGGAATTGCCACCCAAACACTTTCGTAGTTCACATAAGTGAAATATCTGTCTAATAATGAATAATTAATAAAGCTTACAATCCAAGCCACTAAACAAACCAAAAACGAAATTAGAAATGCGTTTAGAAAGTTTACAGGGTTTTGTTCAAATGAAAAAGTTTGTTTTTCTTCCTTTTTAAATTTCTTCACTAATTGATAAGATTTAAATAAATAATACAAGTTAGAAACAATCATCACTATAGAAATAACATTAAATATTATTTTTAGATTCCCATCTAAATAAAATTGATAAAATTCCTCGGCAGTAAAATAAACTAGAAAGAAAAGAGCTGTAATTGCTAATAATAAAAAGGGAATTGAATGATAAAATGGCAGTAGATAAGAGGTGTTCTTTTTAAACAATAATCTTCTTATATAAATATAGAATAATGGGCCAAAAAGAAAAACAAGGGAATCTACCAATAAACTCCAATGAAAAATAGTAAGATTTAAATATCTGAAATAAATAAATCTACCAATAAGCATCAACGTAGCAATTAGTATTAATTTAGAGAGTATCGTATTTGCACTACGATTATTATTAGAAATTCGCTGAAGGGTAAACGTTAAGAATATTCCTTGGCAAATTCCAATAATTAGAATAATATCTATAATTTGAAAGGATCCATCCATAAATCTAATTTGCTGCTAATATTTAATTCTTAAGAAAGATAAAGGTATAAATGTACATAAACACTCTAATACAAAATGTTAAAAATGATAAAAAGCATTTTCAAAATGTTCAATTTTTTCAATAGATTTATTTTTAATCACGGAAATTATATCAAACTGAACCTCAACATCTAAATCCTTAGAAATTACATATTCATTAGCTGCTTTTACTAATAATTTAATTTTTGATGGTTTTACAAAGTCTTGTGGATCTCCAAAATAATCACTGTTTCTTGTTTTCACTTCAACCACAATAAGGGTGCTGGGTTCTTTTTGAGCAATGATATCTATTTCGGCTTTATCATAATAAAAATTACGCTCTAGTATTTCATATCCATTTCTAGATAAAAAATCTGCTGCCAATTGTTCTCCTATTTTTCCTAGTTCGTTATGGTATGCCATAATACTCCCTGCGAAGGCAGGGATCTTATTAATTATTACTATTATTTATTTAAAAGAGATTTTTTACTACGTCCTGATTAAAAATACAATTTTAATATAAAAATAGACACTAATTTTTAAATGCTAATGTTACATTTTTACTATTTACCTCAAACTCAACTTCCCTACCCATAATCAATGCCCTATTGTCTTTTACATGACCAGCAGGAAAATTAAAAGCAATCGGAAAATCATATTCTTCACAAACCTCCAATATCATTTCTTTTGGGGTTTTTCCAAAAGGGATGGTATTATCATTCATTTTAGACATTCCGCCTACTATCAAACCAGAGATTTTATCGAACATTCCATTTCGTTTTAGGTTTTGTAACATCCGGTCGATATGATATAAGTATTCATCCAAATCTTCTATAAAAAGAATCTTTCCATCTGTATTAATAGCTGATGGACTTCCGCAAAGCGAATATAAAATAGATAGATTTCCTCCTACCAATGTCCCTTTTGCGTTTCCAGATTTTATGTGGGGATTTTTTGAAATATACGAAATGCTATAAGTCTCTCCAAAAAGAACTTGTTTAATGGAGGTGCTCGAAGCTACTGTTTTTGTATCAATCCCAACAGGCATTTGTGCGTGTAAGGTTTCAATTTTCATCCCATGAATATGGGAATGTAATACGGTGATATCGCTATAGCCTATAATCCACTTTGGATTCTTTATAAACTCTGAAAAGTTTAACTGATCAATTATTCTAACAGTTCCATATCCTCCTTTTGCAAACCAAATTGCTTTTACATTAGGGTCATCTAACATTTCTTGAAAATCAGAAGTTCGTAATTCATCATTCCCAGCAAATTGATGGTCTTCTGCATCTATTGTTTTTCCTAATACCACTTTTAATCCCCACTGCTTAAGTAATACCATAGCAGGTTCTAGCTCCTTTTTTGAAAGCTTTCTAGCAGAAGAAACTATAGCAATAGTGCTTCCTTTTTCTAAATAATTTGGGCGATTCATTGGTTTGATTTTCCTGTTGAAAGTAATAAAAAATTAACCTTTAACGTTAAAATTTAGTCATAGATATAATAATTCATTAATTTTCAACATCTTATTATTTAATAATTCCACTGCTATGGAAATAACTACTTTAACTTCTTGTAATGATGCAACTCTAATCCCTTATATCCCAACTAGTGGGAATCCATGGGATACAACGAAAATAAATCACGCTTTTCGGCGAATTGGTTTTGGAGCCTCACAAGATAAAATCGATGCTGCTTTGGGTTTAACGCCTGATGCTTTTATTGACACTTTAGTAGAGGATGCATTTAATTTACCCCCAACAACTACTCCCTTTTGGGGAAATTATGTGCTTTCAGATTTTACAAATTTTGAAGTAGAAAATGAACAATATATTCAAGATTGGAAAATTCAAGCAGGTAATGATTTTATTACAGAAGATTTACGAGGTCGCCTCACTACCTTTTGGATGAATCATTTTGTAACTGGCTTGGAAACCTATTTTTATTCCCCTTATTTATTTCAGTATTATAACACTTCACAAACTCATGCTTTAGGCAATTTAAAAGAGTTTGTTAGAGATATCGGCATCACATCTGCCATGCTTATTTATTTGAATGGCTATGAAAACACCAATATTGAGCCTAATGAAAATTATGCAAGAGAATTATTCGAACTCTTCACTTTGGGAGAAGGAAACGGCTATACCGAAACAGATATTACTGAAACTGCAAAGGCTCTAACCGGATACAACCATTGGGAAGAAGAAGGGGCTCCTTTATATTTTGATGAAAGTACTTGGGTAGATGGAGACAAAACTATTTTTGGACAAACTGGAAATTGGAAATATGAAGATGTTATTGATATTCTATTTCAAGAAAGGCCTAATGAAATAGCTAAACATATTTGCACCAAACTTTATCGATATTTTGTAAGTCAAGAAATTGATACGGTTATTGAACAAAATGTGATTGTTCCTCTAGCGCAGACATTGATTGATAATGACTTCGAGTTAATTCCTATGTTAAAGCAACTCTTTAAAAGTGAACACTTTTTTGATGAAAGAGCCCTAGGAGTAATTATAAAAAGTCCTTTCGATATTACTATGCAATTTATTAACGAGTCACAATTTTTTTATAATGACGAGTTAATGGGAGCATTGATATATTATTCTGGAATATTTGGTCAAAATTTATTTGACCCACCAGATGTATCGGGTTGGCAAAGAGATGAAGAATGGATTAGCACCTCCACCCTAACGGGTCGTTGGCAATTTACCGAATTATATTTAGGAATTTTATTTCAGAATGGATTAGAACTAACCTTTACAGATTTTGCAAAAGAATTAACTAATAATAGTATCGATCCCTATTACATCACTCAAGTCCTAATCGATCACTTTATGTCAAAAAAATTGTACACCGAAAGTGATTATGACATTGCTACCGATATTTTTAAATGGGAAATACCACAAAATTATTACGATGAAGGACTATGGAATTTGGATTGGGAAGAAGCCCCTTATCAAGTTTATCTACTATTGTCACATTTAGCAACCATCCCTGAATTCCAACTTAAATAATACGGCTATGAGTAAAAATAGTTCCATAAAAAATAAGATTTCAAAAACCAAAGAAGAAAGGAAAATTCATGATCATGAGCATACCCAATGGAGTCGACGATCCTTTATTCAAGCCCTAGGTTTGGCTGGGGGTGGTAGTATGGTTTTAGGTGGTACCGCTATTTCTGCAACTTCGCCTTCTCCTCTTGCTGTTGCTTTAGCTGAAAATGAAAACGACAACATACTAGTAATTATACGCTTGGAAGGTGGTAATGATGGTTTAAACACGATTGTTCCTATTTATGATTATGCAACCTATGCCAATTTACGTCCAACAATCAAACACCAACAAAATGATGTCATCAATCTTAACGGAGATTTTGCCATTCCCAATTATATGAATGAATTGGAATCTGTTTGGGGAGATGGAAGCATGAAAGTGGTTCATGGTGTAGGATATCCAGACCAGAATTTATCTCATTTTAGATCGACAGATATTTGGGCTTCGACTGCAGATACTTATGAAGAACCTACTGGATGGTGGGGACGATATTTTGAAGATTTATATCCTGACTATATCACTAACCCTCCAGAAATTCCTCCAGCAGTTCAAATTGGAAGTATTGGTAATTTAATTTTTAAAGGAAATAATAGCAACTATGGTTTCTCTGTAGTAAATCCAGAACAGCTTCAAAATGTAGCTGAAAACGGCACATTACACGATGTCTTAGATATTCCAGAATGTGTCTATGGCGACAAACTACTTTTTATGAGAGCTACTGCAAACACAACTTTCACCTATTCTGGGGTGATTAATGATGCTTATTTATCTGCTGACAATAGTGTGGAATATGGAGAAGGGGAATTGGCAAATCAATTATCTATTGTGGCTCGACTTATAAAAGGGGGATTGGGTAGTAAAGTGTATATGGTTTCCTTAGGAAGTTTTGATACTCATGCTAATCAACCAGATAGGCACCAAGAGTTATTAATGGATCTTTCCGATACGATTAAAAAGTTTTACGAGGATCTTACTACAGTAGGTATGGATGATAAAGTTCTATCTATGACGATTTCTGAATTTGGCCGTCGTCCTTACGAAAACGGTTCTAATGGTACCGATCACGGCGCTGCATCTCCTGTTATGCTCTTTGGTCCTGCATTAAACGGAAATGGATTTGTTGGAAATCACCCAGATTTAAGCACTTGGGATGAGGATGATAATTTGATTCCTTCTACCGATTTTAGAGATATTTATAATACCGTGTTAACCGATTGGTTTTGTTTAGACCCTTCTATTGTGAGTACTATTTTACTAAATGAAACTTATGAAAACTTAGATTTAGGACTTACCTGTGAAACCCTATCCACATCAGATTTCAGTAATACTAACCGATTAGCACACACGGCCATTTATAATAACAATCAAACTTTTATAGAAATCAATTTGCCTAATACTTCACATGTTACTATAAAATTATATGATCTAATGGCTAAAGAAATCGGTACCATTACCAACGAATTATTATTTGCTGGAAGGCACCAATTTAATGTTCGAGACCATATCCAAGGAAGGTTGGCTTATGGGCAATATATATATCGTATTTCTACAGGAGGACAGTATTATAGTAAGTCGATACTTATTAAATAATAATAGCATCCTGTTTTTGTACTTGTAATTGTTTTTTAATCTATATTTATAACAGGAACCAAACCTTGTGAAATAAAAACTTATTTCTCCCCCGCATAGTTTAGGAATTTTAATAAAAATTAAACCCTTAATTATGAAAATTATTATCTTCCTTTTTAGTTGTTTATTTTTTATAAATAGCAATGCTCAATTTGGCGAGCAACAGATAATTACTACAGATGCTTTAAATGCTAATAGTGTTTTTGCTGTGGATATTGATGGAGATGGTAATTTAGATGTGCTTTCTGCCTCAGTCGATGATGATAAAATAGCTTGGTATAAAAATACGGATGGATTAGGTAATTTTAGCGCACAGCAAATAATCTCAACTAATGCAAATGGAGCTGCAAATGTTATTGCAACAGATTTAGATAACGATGGAGATATGGATGTGATTTCAAGTTCTGTATTAGATGATAAATTAGCTTGGTATGAAAATTTAGATGGGCTAGGTAATTTTGGCGTTGAACAAATAATTGGTATTGACCCTTTTGATTTTCATTCTATAAATGCTGGAGATGTAGATAGTGATGGTGATATAGATATTATCACTTCTAATTTCAATATAATAAAATGGTATGAAAATGTTAATAATGGAGCTAATTTTATGGTAAATACCATAAACTCTGGTGAATCAAATTTTCATTTTTTTTATAATTTCCCAATTGATATAGATGGAGATGGTGATATTGATGTGGTTTCAGGTTCTCGTGGAACTTTCAATAATAAAATAGTTTGGTATGAAAACATAGATGGGCTAGGGAATTTTGGAGATGAAAACTTTATAACTAATAATATAGATGTTATAACAGATATTTATGCTTCAGATTTAGATGGAGATGGTGATATAGACATATTATCTGCATCCCGTAATGATAATAAAATAGCATGGTATGAAAATACTGATGGACAAAGTAGTTTTAGTGCTCAAAAGTTGATAAGTGATACTGCATCTTTTGCATTTTCAGTTTATACTACTGATATTGATAATGATGGAGATCAAGATGTTTTATCTGGCTCAGGTGGTGAAAATAAAATAGTTTGGTATGAAAACATAGATGGGTTGGGTAATTTTGGAGATGAAAACTTTATTGCGACAGATATTGGTGGTGCGATGGATATTTTAGCTGCTGAACTAAATAATGACAATAAAATAGATGTTGTTTCTACTTCTGATAATAAAATTATTTGGTTTGAAAATTTAATAACTTTAGGGGTAAAAGAATTTACAAACGATTCTATAATCCTACTACCAAATCCAGTTTCAACTATATTAACTATAGAGAATAACTTTACAAACCAAATTGAGTCTATAAAAATCTATGATGTAATAGGTAAATTAGTTTTTCAAGAAAAAAAACCTAACAATCAATTAAATGTTTCTAAATTAAGTAGTGGATTATTATTTGTTAAAATTGAATCAGACAAAGGCATTTTTACTAAAAAAATAGTCAAGCAATAAATTATGAAAAAGTTAATCGTTATAATTCTAGGTGTATTTGCGTGCTTTTCAAGTTTTGCACAAAGCCCTCAACTTTTAGATATCCCCGATGTTAATTTTAAATTTGCTTTAGTTAATTACAATGTAGTAGATGCAAATGGAAAGGGGGTTTCTGGGAGAAATTATATTCTTTTAGATTATTCGATTCATCCAGAACAAAGTGATGTTGTTTATGAAGCTGTTCCGACAAATGATCTTTGTGAAAATGCAGATTCAATTGAATGTGGATTAACAGTTTATGGAGATACAACAGAAGCTACAAATACAGATAATCCTGGAACATGTGATACTGATTTAAGTACAGCTCCAGGTGTATGGTATACTTTTACTATGCCATTTGACAGTGATTATGATGTAACCGCAGATACCTTTGGATCTAATTATGACACTAAATTAGGAGTGTTCTTTGGTGATTGTGGTGCTTTAATTTGTGTAGCAGGAAATGATAATTCAGATGGTGGTGGATTACAATCAGAAGTTTATTTTGAAGGTATAGCAGGAGAAACTTATTATATTTATGTAACTGGATTTGAAAGTGAAGCAGGAGAATTTGTTTTAAGTGTTAATTGTGAAATAGAGTTAGCTACAAATGACAATGATATTGACGGATTTAGCTATTTTCCAAACCCTGTAAAAGATGTTTTAAATATAGAAAACTTAAATGGCACTAAAATCAAGATCTTTGATATATTAGGTAGATTAGTTTTTCAAGAAAAAAACCCTAATAATCAATTAGATGTTTCTAAATTAAGTAGTGGATTATTATTTGTTAAAATTGAAACAGACAAAGGCATTTTTACTAAAAAAATTATTAAAGAGTAGCTTAATTTCAGAATAGTCTTTCACTAATTAAATTCCTATTTTTGCAGGATTCAAAATAGATTATGCAAAATACATCGAAACGATATACCATAACGGCTGCTTTGCCTTATACCAATGGTCCAGTTCATATAGGTCATTTAGCGGGAGTTTATGTCCCAGCAGATATTTATGCTCGCTTTCAAAGAATACAAGGTAAAGATGTTGCCTTTGTTTGTGGTAGTGATGAACATGGGGTGCCAATTACCATCAAGGCTAAAAAAGAAGGAATTACACCACAAGAAGTAGTGGATAAATACCATTCCATTATCAAACAATCGTTTCAAGATTTTGGAATTACCTTCGACAATTACTCTCGTACTTCGGCAAAAGTACATCACAAGACCGCTTCCGAGTTTTTTAAAAAATTATATGAAGATGGGAAGTTTATAGAACAAACTACGGAGCAATTCTACGATAAAGAAGCAAATCAATTTTTAGCAGATCGTTTTATTCTAGGTACCTGTCCAAAATGTGGCTTTGAAGAAAGTTATGGAGACCAATGTGAGAATTGTGGAACCTCTCATAACGCTACAGATTTAATAAACCCAAAATCCTCTATTACAGGAAATACTCCTTCTTTAAAAGAAACCAAACACTGGTTTTTACCTTTAGACCAATACGAACCTTGGTTAAAAGAATGGATTGTAGAAGGACATAAAAAAGATTGGAAATCGAATGTATATGGGCAATGCAAGTCTTGGATTGACGATGGCTTACGTCCTCGTGCCGTAACTCGTGATTTGGATTGGGGAATTCCCGTTCCTGTTGAAGGCGCAGATGGAAAAGTATTATATGTTTGGTTCGATGCACCTATCGGCTATATTTCTGCTACCAAAGAATGGGCAGAAAAAGAAGGCAAAGATTGGGAGCCTTATTGGAAAGATAAAGAAACTAAATTGCTTCATTTTATCGGTAAAGATAATATCGTATTTCACTGTATTATTTTTCCGAGTATGTTAAAAGCGGAAGGAAGTTACATCCTTCCCAACAATGTTCCTGCTAATGAATTTTTAAATTTAGAAGGCAATAAAATTTCTACCAGTAAAAACTGGGCGGTGTGGTTGCACGAATATTTGGAAGAATTTCCAAATCAGCAGGATGTGTTGCGATATGTACTTACTGCAAATGCCCCAGAAACTAAGGACAACGATTTTACTTGGGCAGATTTTCAAGCTCGAAATAATAATGAATTGGTGGCTGTTTTCGGGAACTTTATCAATCGAGTGGTGGTGTTGACCAATAAATATTATGATGGAATTGTTCCTACACCTTCCGAGTTTTCAGAAACAGATGTAGTGACTTTAAAAACATTACAAGATTCTCCAGCATTAATTGAAGAATCTCTAGAGCGATATCGTTTTCGGGAGGCACAGGGAAGAATGATGAATGTGGCTAGACTTGGAAACAAATATTTAGCAGACGAAGAACCCTGGAAGACATTTAAAACTGATGAAGAAAGAACAAAAACGGTATTGTTTGTATCCCTTCAAATAGCTTCTGCTTTAGCGGTTTTATGCGAACCCTTTTTACCTTTTACTTCAGAAAAACTTAAGTCTATTCTTTGTCATTCTGAACTTGATTCAGAATCCACTTGGAAGGATGTATCAACTAAAGAAACTCTTCTCCCTACTACACACCAAATAGGAAAAGGAGAATTACTTTTTTCTAAAATCGAAGACGAGCAAATGCAAAACCAATTAGATAAACTAGCTGCAACAAAAAAGACGAATGAAATGATGAATGCAAGTCCAGAACCTCAAAAGGATACCATTCAGTTTGACGATTTTACCAAACTCGATATGCGAGTAGGCACTATTTTGGAAGCTGAGAAAATGCCAAAAACTAAAAAGTTATTGGTTTTAAAAGTAGATACAGGTATCGACGTTCGGACTATTGTTTCAGGAATTGCAGAGAGTTTTACACCAGAAGAAGTGATTGGTAAAAAAGTAACCGTTTTAGTTAACTTGGCTCCAAGAGCCTTACGTGGTGTAGAAAGTCAAGGAATGATTTTAATGACGGAAACACCCGAGGGGAAATTGGTGTTTCTGAATCCAGATGAAGATGATGTTTCTAATGGAATGACAATAAGCTAGTTGTATTCAATGAAAAGAATCCTACTTTTCTTTTTCATTTTTTTTATTCTTTTTTCTACCAAAGCGCAGGAAGAAATTATCAACAGGTATACCAGTGATTTAATCAGCCAGTCCTTTAACATCGTTGATGAAAATACTGGGAATTTTGCCGTTTTTCTTAAAGGATCTGCTTCAGTGTATGGATTTCTTTTTAATGAAAATAAAAAAGAAATAGGTAGAATTGAATCCATCGATTTGCCAAATAAATACAAAGAATTAATTGGCTATATAATTGATGGAAAGACAATCATTCTTTTTATGAAAACTAATAATGGGAGAAGCTACGGTGTTTTAAAATTTGATTTTGAAAATAACCTAAGTACTGTTGAGGAGTTAGATTTTAAATTAAAAAAAGAAGACTATTTAGAAGCATTAAGTATCGATAATACTTTTTATTTATTCTCTAGACCTAACAATTCCAGTAAAATAAACATCTATGAGTTTAATAGTGACCTTACTTCAACTCTTCATGAAATAAAGTTTAATAAAGACGATTTTTTAGATGTCAGAGATAAGCCTATTCGGCTTTATGAAATTTTATCGGATCCAGTAAAAATCGAAAACAATATTCCAGTAGCTATAGAAACTTCCTCAAAATATGTAAAACTCTATAATGATGGTAAAAAAGTTTCTATAACTTCAGATAAATATAAAGATTACACTTATTTAATTACTATTGACTTAGACACCTATAAGCACGCAGCCAATAGAATTATTAAACCCAAGATAGATGTTTCTTATATAGGGCTTAGAACAAATAGTTTTTTACTTGAGAACAATCTGTTTCAAATCATATCAAATTCTAAACAACTTACTATTCAAATAATAGATATTGAAACAAAAGAGATAATTCAAAAATATTCGGTTAATAAAGAGGATCCAATTCCTTTTAAAAACTCTCAAATTATTCAAGAAGGAGGAAGTTTTGATAAGTATAGAGAATTAGATAATACTAGCCAATTTCTTAGAAAAATTTCATTAGCACATGTTGGGGTTTCAGTAATAAAACAAGATGGAGTTTTTCAAATAACTTATGGTAGTGCTTTAGAAACGCCTTCTGGAGCGGATTATGTTATTATTGGAGTAATAGTTGGAGGAGTTAGTGGAGGAATTATTATGGCTTCAATAAATGCCGCGACTACTTCATATTATGGTTATAAAAATTCAAAATCTGTAAGAACAACAGGTTTGTTCGATGAAAACTTTAATCATATAAAGGGAGAGGTACCTCTAAATATATTTGATAAAATAAAAATATACGCAGAAAACATTAAAGGATTACAGGCTGAAACTATTATAAACTTAGAGAATTATTATCTTTATGGGTATTATAATAAAAGAGAAAAAGCATACCGACTTGTTAAGTTTACTGAAAATTAACTGAATTTTAATGACCTTGATTAAATACATAATTTCAAATACCCAACTCCCAGAGAATGGCGTGAAAAACACTCTTCAATTACTAAACGAAGATTGTACCATCCCTTTTATTTCTAGATATAGAAAAGAGCGTACTGGCAATTTAGATGAGGTTGAAATTGAAAGTATTGTAAAATTCAAAACGATTTTTGAAACTCTTGAAAAACGTAAAAAAGCAATTCTAAAAGCATTAGAAGAACAAGAAGTTCTAACTAAAGAACTGGAACAAAAAGTAATTCAAGCCGACACCCTAATTGCACTTGAAGACTTGTATTTGCCTTATAAAAAAAAGAGGAAAACCAAAGCAGAAACGGCTCGTAAAAATGGTTTAGAACCCTTGGCTAAAATTATCATGAGCCAAAATGCAAGCGATATAGAATCTATCGCCTACAAATACATAAAGGGAGAAGTTAATTCTGTAGAAAATGCATTAGAAGGAGCAAGACATATTATTGCCGAATGGATCAATGAGCGATTAGACATTCGGAATCAAATCCGTTATCAGTTAGAACGTTTTGCAACTATAAATACAGCGGTTGTAAAAACAAAAAAAGAAAGCGAAAAGGCTCAAAAATATAGAGATTATTTTGAATGGAATGAATCTTTAAGTAGGATTCCATCCCATCGTTTATTGGCAATTTTAAGAGCAGAAAATGAAGGTTTTATTCGTGTGAAAATTGAAATAGATTCCCAGAAAGCTATTTATAAAATAGAAGAGCGAATGATTCGTTCTCAAAATTCCTGTGCAAAGCAAATTCAAATTGCAATTGAAGATGCCTATAAAAGATTGCTTTTTCCAAGCCTTTCTAAGGAAGCATTAAGTGTAGCTAAAGATAAAGCAGACGATAAAGCCATCGATGTTTTTGCAAAGAATCTAAAACAACTTTTATTAGGAGCGCCTTTAGGTGAAAAAGCCATTTTAGCGATAGATCCCGGATATAAATCGGGTTGTAAAATCGTTTGTTTAGATGCGCAAGGAAGGTTAAAATACAATGAAACCATATATCCTCATGCGCCTAAAAAAGATCAAATAGGGGCTATTAAAAAAATAAGCTCTTTAGTAGATGCGCATAAAATTGATGCCATCGCGATTGGTAATGGAACCGCATCTCGAGAAACGGAACAATTAATTAGAAAAATTCATTTTAAAAAAGACATTCAAGTTTTCGTAGTAAGTGAAGCAGGTGCATCTATTTATTCGGCTTCAAAAATTGCTAGAGATGAATTTCCTAATTATGATGTTACCGTAAGAGGATCCGTATCTATTGGAAGAAGGCTGGCAGATCCCTTAGCGGAATTGGTAAAAATTGATGCGAAATCTATAGGAGTTGGACAATACCAACACGATGTAGACCAAGCAAAGTTAAATTCATCATTAGATACTGTCGTTTCCAATTGTGTAAACACGGTAGGGGTAAATATCAATACCGCCAGTGTTTCTTTATTGAGTTATGTATCTGGAATTGGTCCTAAGTTAGCAGAGAACATATTTGACTATAGAAATGAAAACGGTGCCTTTACTTCTCGAAATGAAATAAAAAAAGTCCCGAGATTGGGAGCAAAAGCGTTTGAGCAGGGTGCAGGTTTTTTACGAATAAAGAATGCTAAAAATCCCTTAGACGATTCTTCAGTTCATCCCGAAAGTTATTTTCTCGTTTCAAAAATGGCGAAAAATGAAAAGGTTACTATTTCAGAATTAATAGGAAATGAAAATCTTCTTCAGAAAATAGAATTGAAATCTTATTGTACTGAAACTATAGGATTACCAACACTTAAAGATATTGTAAAAGAATTGGAAAAACCAGGATTAGATCCTCGAGAATCCGCTAAGGTTTTTACTTTTAATAAAAACATAAAAACCATAACCGATCTAAGAGAAGGACAATTACTCCCAGGAATTGTTAATAACATTACCAATTTTGGATGTTTTGTGGATATTGGAATTAAAGAAAGTGGATTGATTCATGTATCCAATCTTGCAGATGCCTTTGTCTCAGACGTAAGTGAACATGTTAGTTTGCACCAGCAAATCATTGTAAAGGTTTTAGAAGTAGATGTTCCTAGAAAACGTATCCAATTAAAACTACATAAAAAAAGTAAAAGTTAGATACTTTTCGCACTAATAATCTTAGTTGGACAAGCTTCTACCGCTTTTTCACAGGCATCAAAAATAGTATGGTCTTGAGATTTTATAGTGAAAAAACCCTTTTTCTCTGTAGACTTAAGCAATACTGCCTTCCCATCTTTTCTAGACATTTGAAACTGCCCTGGAGCTAATTCCACACAGTAATTACAGCCAATGCATTTTTTTCTTTGAAGAGTTACAACAATCATAAATTAAGAAATAACCTCTTTTGGGGTTTGTACAATCTTATACAATTTGTCTGAAGGTCGAATTCTAAATTTTAGAGGAATAGTTACTGAATCTCCCTTAGTTGCTTTATCTAATCTTTCGTCGTTCACCATCATTTCTGTAATTTCAAATTCTTCCACACCTGTGGTAGGTCCCGTAATTAAAATAGAATCTCCAATAGTTAAATCGAAAGCTTCAATTTTAAATTCACCAATATTTACTTTCGGAAAAAAATGCATTCCTTTTCCTAAGTAAACCTTCTTTTGAGTTGCTTTAGAACCATCTACATCGCTCCATTCTCCTAACTTCTGACCTAAATAATAACCACTCCAAAATCCACGGTTATACACTTTTTCTAATTCCGTCATCCAGCCTTTTACCTTTTCTTTCGAAAAAGTTTCTTCATAATAAGAGTCGATAGCTTCTCTATAAGTCTTAATTACTTTCGCTACATATTCAGGAGCGCGTCCTCGACCTTCAATTTTAAGGACTTTTATTCCAGTTTCAATTACTTGATCTAGAAAATCCAGCGTACATAAATCCTGTGGGGACATGATATATTCATTATCCAATTCCATTACATTTCCAGTGTCCTGATCAATAACGGTATACTTCTTTCTGCAATTTTGTTTACATGCTCCTCTATTCGCTGAAGAATTATGAGAATGTAAACTCATATAACATTTACCTGAAACCGCCATACAAAGTGCGCCATGACCAAATATCTCGATTTCCACAAGATTTCCTGCAGGGCCCATTATTTGTTCTTTTTCAATTTGCTCCGTAATTTTATTTACCTGACGCAAACTTAATTCTCTACTCATCACCATGGTATCTGCGAACATGGCATAAAACTTCACCGTTTCAATATTGGTAATATTAATTTGAGTAGAAATGTGTATTTCCATCCCAATTTGACGAGCATAAGAGATTACCGCTTGGTCCATAACAATTACCGCAGTAATTCCAGCATTTTTCGCAGCATCCAATAAGGTTTTGATTATGGTTAAATCATGATCGTAAATAATAGTATTCAATGTTAGGTAGGTTCGAACCTTTCTTTCTTCACATCGTTTTACAATTTCTGGTAAATCTTCAATAGTAAAATTGATACTGGCACGAGCACGCATATTCAATTGATCTACTCCAAAATACACAGAATCAGCTCCATTCATTATTGCTGCTTG
>MAAC01015439.1_pt1 | contig 25320 bp, 22 predicted proteins | sample 1115981 | NCBI WGS metagenome assembly MAAC01 (sample SAMN04961126, study PRJNA320927) | seawater metagenome | isolation source: sample BD02T64 sea water enriched with oil for 64 days | place: USA:Gulf of Mexico | collected 2013-07-27
TTATTTCAAGTTATGCCTTACACCCAAAAAAATACCGCATCGAATACCTTGATAACCAAGGAAATAAAGGGGAGTTATCCTTACAAAGCGTTGATGTAATTAACGACCTTGCTTTAGTTAGACGTACCGTTACCCAAGAAATGAAATTTTTCCAACTATCACAAGCAACGCCCCACAAGGGTGAGAAGTTATTTTCCTTAGGTAATCCTCATGATTTGGGTATGATTGTTGTACCGGGTACTTATAACGGCCTGAAAAAAGAATCATTTAATGATCGTATCCATTTTACTGGCTCAATCAACTCGGGTATGAGTGGTGGCCCTGTGGTAAATAAAGACGCAGAAGTTGTTGGCGTAAATGTAGCAACATCGGGTAATTCCATTGGTTTTTTAGTTCCACATGACAAGTTAGTTACCTTATATAATAATTATTTGAAAACACCCCCAAACTCTATTGAACAGCAAATGGCTGAACAATTAATGGCGAGCCAAAACAAATTGATAACAGCAATTTTAGATAGTCCATGGCAAGCAAAGCAGCTAGGCGAAAATGCCATTATTCCTATCATTGATGTTCCCTTTATTCGTTGTTGGGGCGACTCAAATGCAGATAAAGCAGATGCGCTAATTTTAACTGCTGTAGCCAATTGCTCATTAGATGAAAATACTTATATATCTTCTCGTTTTTTTACGGGTTCAATGGAAATCGAATTTCGCACCATGCAGGCTAAGGATATTGGTGCCAACAAGTTTTATCATTTATACCAACAACAAATTTCTCGCGCAGGGGCAGGTAATAGAGCAGATAAAGAAAATGTCACTGAGTTTCAATGTCATAATGACTTAGTTATGCCAGATAACCAAGCCATTAATAACAAATCTATCTTTTGTACTCGGGCTTATAAGAAATTCCCTGATTTGTTCGATGTTCTTTATTTAAGTGCTTCCGTGGACAAAGACAATCAAGCAATAGTAAGCCACTTTACTATTGCAGGCATTAGTCAACCAAATGCCTTAGCCTTCACTCGCCAATTTATGGAGGCGGTATCATGGAAGTAAAAAGTATGGAAATAGAAGGCTCTGAAGTAGTCGCTGAGAGCATAAAAGTAAAAGAAATAATTATTGAAGAAATTAGTCGAAATCATAAATTACTTCATCGACATAAATTATCACAACAGCAAATACATATTGGGCGGGATTATCATAATGATATCATTTTATCTGACCCCCACATTTGTCCTAGCCATTTAAGTATTGAGCAAGTTAATGGCCAATGGCAAATTACAGACAACCAAACCGTTAATGGCTCTTTTATTGAAAATGTAAATGAAAAGAAGCACGTCGCTGATCGCCACATAATAAATGATGGTGATGTCATTACTTTAGGCAAAAGTCAATTACGAATACTTTTTACAGACCACCCAGTAGAGCCAACATTAGCTTTTAGCCCGTTTGAAAGCTTTATAAATTTAATGCGCCATCCTATAGCACTATTATTAAGTATCGCTTTATTTACGTTAATCGCAGGCGGCGTTTTCTACCTTAACACACCAAAGGATGTTAATTTTAGCCAGCTATTAGTACCTACAATTGGAATGGCGCTAGGTTTTGCTCTATGGCCTGCCGGAGTTGCCTTGGTATCTCATTTAAGCAAACATGATGCACGCATAATGACTCAGTTAGGAATCAGTTTCGCTTTCTTCAACCTAATGTGGTTTAGCGATTTCTTAGAGAGCATAATAACCTTTAATAGTGCTAGTGGTTCAATAGCGCCATTATTTGTTATGTTCACATCAATTGTTCTTGCCTTTAGCTTATTTTGGTTAAATGGCTACATTGGTTTTCACATGTCATCAAAACGGCGGATAATTGTCGCAGCCAGCATTACATTATTACTCTTTGGGGGGAGCTATTTAGTACAATACAGCAAGAAACCAGAGTTCAACCCAAGACCGCAATATGATGCCACTATTATGATGCCAAGTTTTTTAATTACATCAAGTGCAAGTGTTGATGATTTTATTGAAGACAGCAGTAAGCTTTTTGATAAAACCAAGGAAGAGACTTTAAAGAAATAACCCTTCGACAAGCTTCCTTCGACAAGCTTCCTTCGACAAGCTTCCTTCGACAAGCTCAGGACGGACGGTAAACTAACCGCCCACCCTGAGCTAATATTCATTTATTTTGAACGTATCCATTCACCCTGAGCGTATCCGTTCATCCTGAGCGTATCCGTTCATCCTGAGCGCGAAGCAGTCGGGGGGGGCAGTCGAAGGGAGCTGCAATTATGGACGTGGAATAAAGCCTACTGCATCATAAACTGATGTTAGTATCTTATTAGCGCGTGCAGATGCTTTTTCAGCGCCGTTTTTCATCACTTGCTCAAGGTATGTATGGTCTTCACGATATTGATGATATTTTGTTTGAATAGGTTCTAACATAGCAACAACTGCCTCAGCAACATCACCTTTTAAATGGCCGTACATCTTATCCTCATATGCAGGCACCAAACTCTCGATTGACTTGCCTGTAGCACATGAAAGTAAAGATAATAAGTTTGATACACCCGGTTTTTCTTCCAAGTTATAATAAATATTAGCTTGCTCATCTGAGTCGGTGACAGCGCGTTTTATCTTCTTGGCAATTTTTTTAGGCTCTTCTAACAAACCAATAAAATTACCTGGGTTAGTATCTGATTTAGACATTTTTTTGGTTGGCTCAAGTAAGCTCATCACTCGGGCACCATGTTGAGGAATGAAAGGATCAGGCACAGTAAAAATATCACCATGAAGATTATTAAAACGTGTGGCAATATCACGAGCCAGTTCTAAATGTTGCTTTTGATCATCTCCAACAGGTACCCTATCAGCACCATACAATAATATATCAGCCGCCATTAATACCGGATAAGTAAACAAGCCAGAGTTCATATTTGCTTCAGATTTTTGTGACTTATCTTTATACTGAGTCATACGGTTTAATTCACCCATTTGGGTGTAACAACTTAATACCCAACTCAATTGTGCATGCTCTGGCACATGAGATTGAATGAAAATTGTACTTTGTTCTGGGTCTACACCACAGGCAAGATACAAGGCTAAACCATCTAAAGTAGCTTTACGTAGATCTGTCGCTTTAGGGCGTACAGTAATGGCATGTTGATCCACCAACATATAATAACATTCATGGCTAGATTGCATATTGACCCATTGCTTTAATGCGCCTAAATAATTACCAATAGTTAACTCACCTGACGGCTGACAGCCACTTAATACAATAGGTTTACTCATTATTTTCCTTTAAATAAGGCCAGAGTAAATAAACTTACTCTGGCCTCTATGTTATGTTATTTGTAATTTAAACTTTTGCTAACTCTGTTCGCATTTCATCAATAGCAACTTTGTAATCTGCTTTTGAAAATATTGCACTACCCGCGACAAACATATCAGCGCCAGCGGCAGCAATTTCAGCAATATTTTCGGCTTTAACACCACCATCAACTTCTAAGCGAATATCGCGGCCGCTTTGGTTGATTCTTTCTTTTACTAAACGTAATTTGTCCAAGGTCGTAGGGATAAATGATTGCCCGCCAAATCCTGGGTTTACTGACATCAATAAAATCACATCAAGTTTATCCATGACAAAATCTAAACAATGCAATGGCGTTGCAGGGTTTAATACTAGCCCAGCTTTACAGCCATGATCTTTTATTAACTGCAAAGTACGATCGACATGATCGCTTGCTTCAGGATGAAAGGTAATAATATCAGCACCGGCTTTAGCAAATTGGGGAATTAAAGCATCTACAGGTTTCACCATTAAATGTACATCAATAGGCGCCGTAATACCGTAATCACGTAATGACTGACAAATCATTGGACCAAAAGTCAAGTTAGGAACAAAATGGTTATCCATAACATCAAAGTGCACTACATCTGCACCTGCAGATAAAACCTTAGCAACATCATCACCCAAACGAGCAAAATCAGCAGATAAAATAGAAGGTGCAATTAAAAAAGAAGACATAATGTTTGCTCAATCAAAAAAATTACCCGTATTATACCCAAGCCAACTGTAATTGCGAGTACCAGCAAAGCTAATTCAAAAGAGATATCTCTGCACTTAATTTGCACAAATAAAATTCACCCGCACCATACTAGCGCACTATAATCAATATGAGCTTTTTCTTACTTATAAAGCTGAGAGGGTAACTGTTTGTTAATAAAAGGTTATTCATAAAAGTGTTCTTTCTATTTTCATACGGGCACCATCTTTGCAAAATATTAACTAGATTCAAATAATTCATAATAATTTAAAGAGAGAAACATGAAAAAATCACTATTAAGCATCGCACTTACTTCACTTATAGCTACTTCTGTTTTTACTTCAACTCAAGCATCTGCTGTTGAAGGGCTTAGCGCTAATGCTGCTGTTGTTTCACAATACTTTTTCCGTGGCATAGCACAAACAACTACAGCTTCAGCTAGTGCTGGTGTTGACTATGAAGTTGGTAATTTCTCTGTAGGTACATGGGCTGCTGACGTTCAAGATGGTATCGAGATAGATTTTTATGGCAGTTATGGTGTTGAACTTGGTGAGCTTGGCTTAAGTGCAGGTTTCACTTCATACCAATACACGGGTGATTTTGATTCTGCTTACAATGAAGTAAACCTAGGTTTATCGTATAGCTTCCTTTCAGTATCATACAATGTTGGCCAACATGATGAAGATGAGGCACTAGGCATTGATGAAGCTGATTATGACTTTTTATCAGTAACAGCTGAGTATGAAGGTTTTTATGCTACATATGGTACTTGGGGAAAAGATTTTGATGGTGACTATATCGAATTAGGATATGGGACTGAAGTTTCAGGTTTTGATCTAGGGGTGGCGTTAATTGTAAACTCTAAAGAGTTAGATCTAGAGACTGGCGAAGGTGATGAATCATTGGTTTTTAGTCTTAGTAAATCGTTCTAAAAGACCAAATGACAATAATACCAAACGGATTAATTTTCCTAAGTGAGCAATAAATTGGTCCGATTGGTATAAAGTGTTAATTAAGTTATACTATCCGAAATTAACACTTTCTATTAAACGGATCTTCAAATGTCAAAACGGATCATGACAAAATTATCAACATTAGCTCTAACCTTAGCAATCACCTTAGCTGTTACCGTTAATTTTAGTAGTGCTAATTTTATCAATCAATCTGATTTATTAAGCTCATGCATGGCTGTTGAATCAAATCTCCCAATGAATCATAGTAATCACCCTTGTAACGCAGCTTACATGCCAAATAAAAGTTGGGTGTCCTGGATTTCAAATGACAATAAATCAACTCATTTACATTTTCTGGATTTAGTTGAATTATTACATTATAGTTTTCATTAATTATCGATTTTAGACCTAAAGTTAAATGTCAGACAAAACACCATCATTTAAAGATACTTTCAAAAGCGTTGCAGCTGCATTCTTTGGAGTTCAAAGCAATAAAAATAGAGAAAAAGATTTTTCTCAAGGAAAGCTAAGCCACTTTATTATTGTAGGCATTATAAGTGTAATCATTTTCATTGCGGCTTTAATAATGTTGGTCAACTTAGTGATTCCAGCGAACTAGCTGCTAGAGAGGCATAAATTAAGCAGAGTTCAGGTTATTTATAAAGTGCCATCAACTCAGCAACTTTCTTACGCGTATTCCCTTTAGGACTAATAGTACGTGCAACCTTAATTGATTTAATTTTATTGGCATGTTCATATATTTTTCGCGTCCAAATAGTATCGTGATTCGAAATCAATACTACTGCCGATTTTTCTGAGGAAACTTCTTCAGCAGCATTAGCTAAATCAGCCTGTTCATCCAAACCAAAACCATTACCTGCGTAGCTGGTGAAGCATGCCGTTTTGCTTAGCGGCACATAAGGTGGATCGCAATAAATAACATCGTCGGCTTTAGCGCGAGTAAAAGTTTTACGGTACCCTTCACAAACAAAAGTCGCTTGTTGTGCTTTATCTGCAAAAAAATTTAATTCCGCTTCAGGAAAGTACGGGCGTTTATATTTGCCAAAGGGGACATTATAACCACCAGATTTATTATAACGGCATAAGCCATTATAACCATGTCGATTCATGTATAAGAAAACTAAAGAGCGAAAGTAACTATCATCACTGGCATTGAATTCTTTTCTGAATTGGTAGTAATTTTCACTTTGATTATTTTCTTCGCAAAACATTTTCTTTGCATCTTGAATAAAGGCATCTGGTTTGGTTTGCAATATTTTATAAAGATTAATTAAGTCTTGGTTGATATCATTAAGAATATATTTTGGATAATCGGTGTTTAAGAAAATAGAACCGGCACCTACAAAGGGTTCGATTAAACATTTCCCTTTTGGAAGCATTTTTGCAATTACATCACTGAGGCCATATTTTCCGCCAGCCCACTTTAAAAATGCACGATGTTTTTTGCTCATGTTCGCCTGACTCATGTTCGCCTGAATAGGCAACCAATAAAAATGAAATGCGATTGTATCTTGATTTAATCATTAACGGTATTCATTTCTATTTATAACTAGGATTCGTTGATTTCCGCCTGAACAATTGAAAGTGCCTTAATCCATACACCTCTATCAATAATAGCTTGAGGTAAATCTTGAAGTGCTTGTTGAGCGTGTTCTTTATTATCAAAAACCTTCGTCGTTAAGACCACAAATGTCTGCTCATTTAACTTTTTTTGGTAACTAAAGTATTCAAGGTTTGGGTATTTATCAATAAAACGAGCTAATAAAGTTATATCCGTAAAACCAACAATTTGAACAACATAACCTGTTGATGAATTTAAATAATAATTCGGAGTTAACTTTAAGGTTGGTACAGTCTCGATAAGTTTATTTGTGCTGTGATTTATCTTTTGTTTTAACTCTTGGTTACCCACTGGACTAGGTACTTGTTCTTTAATTATATCTAACTTATTAATAAGCTGAACTTTCGATTCTACAGCTAGAGGAGTAATGCTTTTGGTTTCAATTAAATCAAGTGCTTGCAATATATCGGTTGTTTGAGCGCGTGTATTTTCAACTTTATTGGCAATCAATACCTCTCCCAGTAAAGCCGCGTGTATATCTGCCGTTCCAGCAAGGTCTTTTGTATTATTTGCCACTATTACATCATTAGTCACCAGCCCTTTTTCGTTTTTATTTTCTTTATTAGAGACTAATGTTGAACCTGATTTTGTTGAATTTTTATCTGGGCTATCCGTAGTAACCGCTGGTAATTGAGATAGGCTAAAGTTATCGTAGTTAATCATCACAAACCAAGAAAGCCCAATAAGTGCACTAATTAATACCACGGTAATTACTAATTTGAGCCCAAATTTATTGGTAAAGATTGAATTCTCATTATTGAATTTAGTATGGTCTAAAGAAAATAATTGCCCTGACTTTGCATCAATAATGGCTAACTTATTTTTAAAAATACTTTTATTTGTAGCTGCTTGTTGAGCTGCTTGTTCTTGACCAAATAATACAACATTGATTTTACAATGGGTTTTATTTGCCACATCAACTAACTGACAAAGCTCATATTTCATTTGCAATGACAAAGCATGAGCATGTTCTACTACAATAGTTATACTATCTTTGTTCTGTTTACTAAGGTTTAAAATACTCACAGCGAGTGATTTTTCGGGATCGAATAGAGTATTGGCAAATAATTGCTCAATAAGACGACAGCGCATTTGAATATCATTTAGTTTCGTGGAAGCAGGAACAAAAGCGACATTAGTTTCTTGCGTAGATTTCTCTTTGGAAAGGTTAATAAGAAACTGACGAGCAGCTTGAGTATAAACAGCGACTTCCTGATCAATAACCAAAACAGCTTGTTTAGAGAAGCGCTGGATATAATCAATACGTGCACTAACACTTATTGACGTAACTGCTGGCTCACTATTTAGTTGCACGGAAGCTATATTAGTTTGATCTATACTTGTGTGCGCTACTGCGGACATATTCAACCCTTTCTACAATTGTTATTGCCTAAAATAATACTATGTTAGGCAAAACCAAAATGACTATAGAATTTGTTGAAGTACCTTTTGAGTGATGTCATCACGAATTTCGGACTGTCCTATCGCTGTAGGAACAATAAAACGTAATTTTCCGCCGATATTTTTTTTGTCTCGGCGCATATGGCGAACAAAATCATCACAACTCATCGTATCGGGAGCCTGTAATGGTAAATCAAACGCTTTAATAAGCGATTCTATTCGACAAAGTTCTGACACTTCAAGCAAATTCATTGCTACAGCTAACTTAGCAGCAAGTATCATGCCAGTAGCTACAGCTTCACCATGAAGCCAATTACCGTATCCTTGCTCAGCTTCAATTGCATGACCAAAAGTATGACCTAAGTTAAGCAGCGCACGAATGCCTGCTTCGGTTTCGTCTGTTGCGACAATGTCAGCTTTACACTGACAACACTTTTCAATCATTTTAGCTAAAGTCTTTTTATCACCTGCTTTTATTGACGTGATATTCTTTTCTAGCCAAACAAAGAATTCATAATCGCCCAAAATTCCGTATTTAATGACCTCTGCCATGCCAGCATTAAATTCACGAATAGGTAAAGAAACTAAACTATCAATATCAATTATCACCGCTTTAGGCTGATAAAAAGCGCCAATCATATTTTTACCAAGGGGATGATTGACCGCTGTTTTTCCACCAACAGATGAATCGACTTGAGACAACACTGTTGTTGGTACTTGAATAAAGTCTATCCCCCGTTGATAACATGCTGCAGCAAACCCTGTTATATCTCCTATAACCCCGCCACCTAAAGCAATTAAGGTAGTATCACGACCATGCTCATTTGCCAATAGATGAGACATAATACGTTCAAAATTCGCTAAACTTTTTTCAGCTTCACCATCAGGTAAAATAACTTCATCAAGCTCAAAATTAGAAAGTTTATTTTTAATTTTTTCAAGGTATAAAGGTGCTACAACAGTATTCGTTACGATACAAACACGTTTCGCACGAATATGGGAAGTAAATAATTTTTCATTATCAAACAGACCAGAATCTATATAGATAGGGTAGCTTCGAAGACCTAAATCAAGATTGAGAGTGGGCATATTAGGTATCACCAGGTGTTTTTTGATAGGATATAGCCACTTGTGTTCTCACCAGTGGCTTTGATAAAGAAGACAAATTCTTTATTAAAAGTCTAAACGCTCAATAATTTTATGCGCAACAACTTTAGCACTTTGATCATCAGTTTTAATCACTACATCAGCAATTTCTTCATAAAGAGGGTTACGTTCAACGGCCAAGTTTTCTAATACCGTGCGTGGCTCTTCTGATGTTTGTAATAAGGGGCGACGACGATCTCTTTGTGTACGAGCTACTTGTTTATCAATGGTAGTTTCTAGATAAACAACTATGCCGCGTGCTGATAGACGATTGCGAACTTGAACACTAATAACTGAGCCACCACCGGTTGCTAAAACAATACCTTGTTTTTCGCTTAAGTCTTCAATAACACCTTCTTCTCTTTTACGAAAGCCTTCTTCGCCTTCAAGATCAAAAACCCAAGCAATATCTGCTCCGGTACGACGCTCAATTTCTTGATCAGAATCAAAAAACTCAAGATGTAGCCTGTCAGCAAGCTCTCTACCTATAGTGCTTTTACCTGCACCCATAGGGCCAATAAGGAAAATGTTACGTTTTTCTGCCATTAGAATTACTTAATACTCGTTTGTTTCAGGCCATATCAAAAGGATGTTTTAGCAACAGCTATATGCCTTTTGATGTTATAGAGGTCTCCCTCGGAAATTTCAAGGGCGTAATTATCGCAATTGTTGGGGTAAGATTGCAAGCAACATCGTTAGTAAGTCAGACAAAAATACTAATTTACTAACGTTAACATTAATAACTCATGTTAAAAATGGTCTGTAACGATACGCGGAGTCACAAAAATGAGTAATTCTTTTTTCTCATTAAATTGACTGGTATTTCTAAATAACCAACCAAAATAAGGTACATCACCTAATACAGGAACTTTAGAAATTGTACTTATAATTGATTGTTGGTAGATTCCGCCCAGAACAATGGTTTCACCATTGTTCACTAAAACTTGTGTGCCAATGCGTTGTGTATCAATTGCAGGAGCTTGACCACTTTGTACATCAGATACCGTATCTTGAGTTACAACCAAATCTAAAATAATTTTATCATCGGGTGTAATGTGTGGCGTTACTGTTAAGCTCAACACCGCTTTCTTAAATTGCGTTGCCGTTGCACCACTTGAGGCGGCTTCTTGATAAGGTATTTCAACACCTTGTTCAATATAGGCTTCTTTTTGATTAGCTGTGGTTATACGTGGGCTAGCAATGATTTCGCCTTTATTTTCTTTTTCCATTGCACTTAGTTCAAGATCTAATATAGTGCCATCAGCCAAGCGTGCTACTTGGAATGCTAAAGCACCGGCAGGGCTAGCAACTGGTAAATTAACATTTAATCTATCAGTAAGTTCTGGAATAATACCTGCTGCTGCTGAGTTTGCCCCTTCTAATGAGCCCGATGTTGCATACTGACCATCTGTATCAGTTACACCCCAACGGATACCAAGTTCTTCATTAATATTATCTTTAACCGTAACCATGCGTGCTTCGATGATTACTTGACGTACAGGTATGTCTAAAATAGTCACCATACGCTTAATATCTTCAATGCTTTTTGCAGTATCACGGATAAGCAATGTGTTTGTACGCTCATCTACAGAAACACTACCTCGAGCAGACAATATGCTGGTATCTTCATTTTTAATTAACTCAGCAAACTCGCCCGCTTTTGCATAATTTATTTGTACATATTCAGAATACAGAGGCGCCAGTTCCTCTACTTGTTGTTGTGCTTGTAGGTTTTTAGCTTCTCTAGCCGCTAGCTCATCACTTGGTGCTACCATCAAGATATTGCCTTGCATGCGTTTATCTAAGCCTTTAACTTTTAGGATAATATCTAATGCTTGATCCCAAGGAACACCGTCTAAACGTAGGGTAATATTACCTGTAACTGTGTCACTTGTTATTAAGTTAAACTCGTTATAATCAGCAATAATTTGCAGTACAGTTCGCACAGGAATATCTTGGAAGTTTAGAGAAATAGTTCTACCAGTAAAATCATCAGTATCAGCTAAATAACCGGGTACTTTCTTTTCTTTTTCTTTAACAGAAAGTATAAACAAGTTGTCTTGTTGTTTATGTGAAAAAGCAAAGTGCGTATCTACATCTATGACTAAACGAGTATTACGACCCTCTTTAAATGTTTCTATACCTGAAACAATCGTACCAAAATCAGTAACATCAAGCTTATACAATAAATCGTCTATTATTTGAGTATTATGAAATTCAACATTAACTTTTCCCAACTTATCATTAACATCAACCGCTACCATGCTGTCTTTTAGGTAAACTAATATTTCTGCTGAATTATCTTTGCCTAATCGAAAGTCAAGTGACTCAACATGATTAATGAATTGCTCACCCGCAGGGCTCAACACTTCAACAATACTTGCAGATTGACCATAATTAAGTGTTATAGAGAATTCCTTTCCATTTAAAGCAACATCAAATACTGATAATTTTTCTAAGTTAATCGTAGCAACAACTTTTCCAGAAGAGTCATCTAAAATAATGTTAGTGACACCGGCATGATTGACTAGTGTTTCTTGCAGCTTCGTATCATAACTATCATTAGAAAAATTAATTTTGACAAAGGCAGGATTCATTGACGTATCAACCACAGGTAAAGTAGATATTTCTGCAGAAAACTCAAAAACTAATTCAATTTGATCATCTTGAATCGTATTATAGGAAATGCCTTGCAATTGACTTTGGTTAACTTGTTCCGCATTGACATTGAATGATGCAGCAACGAGTGCCAATACGGCCAAACAAGCAAGCCAACGCTGCTTCAAATTGGCAACGCTAGCAAAGGTTTTATAATTTCTCATTTTATTAAATAGCATTATTATTTCCTTACCCTTCCGATACAGATCGAGCAATCTTCATTATGGTTTCTCGCTCTACCCAACAACCGGCACCATCAGGTGCTAATTCTACTAATTTCACGCTTTTAGCACTCACTTCTGTAATACGGCCATCAAATAGGCCTAAATAACTACCAATCGATACTCTATGCAAAGTAAAGTCAGATGCTTCCATTAATGCCCAGAGTACGCCATCGTCACCCAATGTGCCACGCATTGTAAGATCACCCAGAGCAAATTTCTCTAACGGTTGCTTACGACGACGAGGATCTGGACTTAAGCAACCAGACATTTGTTGAATTTTTTGCTGAATAGCTTCAGGTTTTGGTAGCGAAAATGGGCTTCTTAAATCAAATGCTGAATAGTCATAATGATTATATGGATGCACTTCTGGCATCGGTTCGATTCGGCTTGTCGTTGTAGCCTGTACCTGTTGCATATGCTCACTTAGATCACTGGTATCATCATAGCAACCACTAATGAAGGTCAAAGCAATTAAAACTAATATTCTCATTGTGTTTTAACTCCCTGCTCCTGATAACGATATGTTTTTGCTTCAAGCTTTAAATTCAGATTATCATCACCTGTTTGAAGAATATTAATCTTAAAATTATGCAAGGTTACAATTCTTGGTAAGCCTGCAATTTTACTAACAAAACTACCAAACGAATGATATGAACCATTGACTTCAATATCAATGGGTAACTCAATATAAATTTCTTTACTGATTTCTGGCTGCCATTCTAATTTTACAAACTCTAATCCACTTGTTGTGCCAATAAAGGTTATATCATCTAATAACCCTGGCGTTTCATGGCTATTGGGTAAACTTCTTAATTGGGTTGCAAAAATCTCTTCTGCTTCAACCATTTGCGCCCTAAACAATTCTAAGTTTGCTGCAATATGATATTTTGCTTGATATGATTGTTTTAAAGTAACTTCTTCACCTTTAACACGTTCAAGTTGATCTATCTTGTCACTAACCAAACCAATATAGCCTAAAAAAATAACCATACATGCTAAAAATATAGTTAACACTAACTTTGGAGCAGAGGGCCATTGACCTACATTCTCAATGTCAAGGTTTTCAAATTGCGATTTATCAAACTTCATTTGCCACCTCCTTTTGCTTGATTAGCAAGTTCGGTGTCATTCACTAAGCCTTCAATTTTTACTCTCATTTTAAAACTACTTAGTAGTTTTGGTGAGTCATCATCAGAGGTAATCGACTCTGGCGTAGCATCTGTAAATAAGTCTGATAATTCAATCGCTCTAATCATGTTTGCCAAATGATTGTTTGATTCACTCTTTCCTATGATTTCTATACTATTACCCTGCTTATCAAGTTGAGTAATATAAATACCGTTAGGTATAATTTTGGCTATTTCATCAAGGACTTGTGTGCCAACATTTCGGCTACGTTGCAATTGCTCAACCACATCAATACGTTTTTGTAATGCGGCCTTTTTATCATTCAATGTTTTGATTTCTGCAATTTGTATATCAAGCTTTTTAATTTCATTTTTTATGAATTGATTACGCATTTCTTGACCATCAATTCGTGCTTGAAAATTTAAGTTCACTGCAAAGATTAACGCAAAGGCAAATAAACCTACAGCAGCTAAAATAGTGAAAAATTCTTTTTGTTTTACCTTGAGAGCAGCCTCTCGCCAAGGAAGGAGGTTTATAGATGCCATGGCGAAAAACTCCTTAAAGCCAACCCTGTAGCCACTGTTAACTGTGGTGCCACTTTAGCGAGCTCATCTTTATTTATAGATTGTGCTAGGGTCATTTCATTAAAAGGGTTAGCAACAACTGTATGTACCCCTAACTCATCGGTCAGTAGTTTTTCAATATCTTCAATGGACGCAGTGCCACCAGAAACAAGTAGATAATCAACTTTGCTTAAGCCACTAGAAGTCAAAAACATTTGAATTGCTCTACGTATTTGCTGCATAAGTATAGTATGAAAAGGGGCTAATACTTCAAAAGTATAATTTGGAGGTAAATCGTTAGTAATTTTTGCTTCTTCAGCTTCTTCAAAAGATTTATTGTAATATGAAACGATTGAACGAGTATATTGTTCACCACCAAACATTTGATCACGACTATAAAGGTGCTTACCTGCTTTAGTTACTGATAATAGCGTCATAGTAGCGCCTATATCCACTATAGCGACTGTTTTATTTGCTGCATCTTCGGGTAATTGTGATAAACATAAATCATGAGATCGGCTTACTGCGTATGATTCAACATCGATAACTTTAGCTGTAAAATCTCCAGCTTCTAATGCGGCTACTCGTGCTTCTATAGACTCGGTACGGGCAGCACTGAGTAAAACATTGACCTTACTAGGGTCTGATTCATTTACATCTAAGGTTTCAAAATCTAAACTAACTTCATCTAAAGGGTAAGGAATTAAACTATCTGCTTCAATTTCAATTTGACTCGCCAGCTCGTCCTCAGTGAGTGACACATCCATGTAAATTATTTTAGTAATAACCGTTTGTCCAGAAACTGCAGCCGCAGCTTCTCTTGCTTTCATTGGTATGCTTTGACGTATTTTAGCAATAACACTACCAACGGCTTCAATATCTTGAATTTCGCGATCAACAACTGAGCCACGAACCATAGGTTCAATAGCAAAGTCTTCTAAAACGTAGCCCTCACTATCCTGGCTGAGTAAAACCGCTTTGACCGCATGAGATCCAATATCGATCCCAACCATCATAGTAGTTTTCTTTTTCCATAGATTATCTAGCATAACGACCCACTAAATTGTTTTATTGTAATTATTTTAGACATGTTTTTCACATAAATACATTTATTACATGGTTTTACAAGATATACTAGCATTATCTGACAATTTTCCCCTATAAATAGAGTGATTGTAGTGTTTTCAGCTAAAAAATTTTTCAAACTTATTCTAATAGTAGTATTTATCGCTATTTTTGCTACCTTTGCATTATATTTAACTTTGCGTGATGAGTTGCCCAATATCAACTCGTTAAAAGATGTGCAATGGCAAACACCCATGCAAATATATAGTAATGACGGCTTATTGATTTCACAATTTGGTGAAAAGAAACGCATACCTTTATCGTTTGATGAAATTCCACAGCAATTAATTGATGCATTGTTAGCAACAGAAGATGATAGATTCTACTTTCATTTTGGTGTTGATCCTATTGGGATGTCACGCGCAGTATTAGGTAAACTTACCGGTAACGATAAAGGGGGGGCTAGTACCATAACCATGCAAGTGGCTCGTAATTTTTTCTTAACACGAGAAATAACCTATACCCGTAAAATTAGAGAGATATTTTTATCCTTTCATATTGAAAGTTTATTAACTAAAAATGAGATATTAGCCTTATACATTAACAAAATACCTTTGGGTCACAGAGCTTTTGGTTTTGGTGCTGCTGCTCAAGTTTATTATGGTAAAGAGCTAAATCAGCTTAGCTTAGAGCAAATAGCCGTATTGGCAGGGTTACCTAAAGCACCATCGACTTATAATCCGATTAGCAGGCCTGATCGTGCCAAGGTGCGCCGCACTACTGTTTTACAACGTATGTTAATTAGCGGCTATATAACAGAGCAAGAATATCAACGAGCAAAAGCAGCACCAATTACAGGTAAACGCCACGGGGCAGAAATAGAATTAGATGCTCCTTACGTTGCCGAAATGGCACATCAAGAAATGATTGAGCACTATGGCAAAGAACAAGCCTACACGAGTGGGTTTAAAGTTTTTACTACAGTAACCAACAAATTACAGCTAGCGGCACATGTGGCTGTTACTGATAACTTATTACGTTATGACCAACGTCATGGTTACCGTGGTGCAACGCTCTCTCTACGTCCTAAATTAGATAATGAAACAGAACTAAATGAAAGAGCAACACTAAGTGATGATGTTGAATTGTTAGAAGAGCCAAACCTGCTCACCATCGAGGAAATATCAATAGCACTTGCCAAAGTAAATGACTATCAAATGTTAGTTCCTGCAATAGTCACTAAGGTAAATGAACGCTCGGTTGATATCACTTTACGAGAGAATAAAAAAGCAATTATTCCATGGACTGGCATGGCTTGGGCTCGTCCATACATTAATGACCGAAAGCAAGGTATTCCTCCTAAAAATGCGAGCGAAATACTCAGTTATGGTGATGTGATTTTAGTAAATCAAATATCTTCTAATGAATACAGACTTAGTCAATTACCAAAAGCAAGTGCAGCAATTGTTTCAATTTCACCTGATAATGGCGCTATAAAAGCTGCCGTTGGTGGTTTTAGTTATAAGCAAAGCCAATTTAATCGAGTTACTCAAGCTAAACGCCAAGTCGGCTCAAATATTAAGCCCTTTATTTATTCTGCAGCATTAGAAAATGGCTTTACGCTTGCCTCGTTGATCAACGATGCTCCTATCAATCAATGGGATAATAGCAGCGGAGTTGTTTGGCGTCCTAAAAATTCCCCAGAAACTTATGTTGGCCCAATAAGAATGCGATTAGCATTAGCGCAATCAAAAAATGTTATTGCAGTAAGATTGCTCAAAAGCATTGGACTAGATCAAGCCATTGGTCACCTTTCTTCATTTGGTTTTGCACCAGACGAACTACCTAGAAACGAATCATTAGCATTAGGCTCAGCTTCTTTAACACCGTTGGAAGTAGTCACAGGATTTGCTACTTTTGCTAATGGAGGTTTCTTAATTGATCCTTATTTAATCGATCGTATTGAAAGTGCTGATGGTGAAGTTATCTTTCAAGCTAACCCGAGTTTAGCGTGCGATCCTTGTGAACTCAGCAATGCGACTGCTGAAGAAGTAGAAACAAGTACTGAGTTATCATCTTTAAACGATTCTGGAATACCAGATTCACGGCCTCAAATAATTTCTGCCCCTAGAGTCATTTCAGCGCAAAATGCATTTTTAATCACTCAAGCGCTCAATAGTGCTATTTGGGGAGCTGACTGGTCTGCTGAAAACCCTTGGCAAGGCACAGGTTGGCGTGCAAGAGAATTAGATCGTAGAGATGTTGCAGGTAAAACAGGCACTACCAACGAAGGCAAAGATGCTTGGTTTTCTGGTTTTACCCGCCGTTTAGTAACGACTTCATGGATAGGTTTTGATGACCCTAGTCATAATTTAGGTAAATCAGTTTACAATAATAATTTAGGCAAAGACCAAATTACAGGTACAGAAGCTGGTGCCAAATCAGCACAACCTGCTTGGATAAACTTTATGAAAGTTGCCTTAACCGATATTGCGCCAGAGTCCTTTGAACCACCTGCTGAAATTGTTTCTGTACGCATTGATAAAGTAACAGGGAAACTCACCACCAATACGAATAAAAGTAGCTTATTTGAATATTTTCAACTGGGTACAGTACCTACAGAGTATGTAAGCCAAGATAATAGTGTTGATATCTTTCAAAGTGAAGATGGCGTTAAAAATGAGGAAGAAGAGTTGTTTTAAGTGTAGTCGCTCATATATGAACGAAAGGTCTCTTATTTATTATAAAATAATTGCTCCATGCTATGCCAGTTTTCATCTGGCATAGCATTTGGTAGTCTAACCTGACAGTTATCAGTTTCCTTCCACCATCGTTGAGTATCCTCATCAAGTGCCATTTCCTTTAAGTCCTTATCTAAGTTATTTCCAATATATTCAAAATAACTAAAAAGATACTTTTTACCCAAAATTTCAGTTGTGTAAATAGAATAGTTCCTTATGTTTGAACGTTCGATTCTCTTTAAAACCGAGGGCCAAACATTGGCATGTAATTCTCGATATTTTTGTTCGAATTCAGATTTTAAACCAATAACAGCCCCAAAACGTTGAATGTCGTCTAAGCTACTTTCTCTATTTGTAGGGCCAAATACTGGCTTTGCTTTTTCAATCATAAGGATCCTAACTTATTGGAGTACAACAAAGTTATATAACCGCTGTATGCGCATTTATACGTCTTGCATTTAACTCATCCCAATCCCATGCGATACCTAAACCCGCCTCTTTGGGAGCAATAGCTTCACCATTGACTATTTCTAAGCCTTTGGTTGTTATATCGTCGAGCTGAGGAATGTATTCTAACCAGCGATTGTTTTGTACCGCACACACCAAAGAAACATGTAACTCCATCAAAAAGTGTGGGCATACTGGCATATTAAAGCTTTCCGCAGTATGAGCAACTTTTAGCCAAGGTGTAATTCCGCCAACACGGGCAACATCTACTTGTACAATGGAACAAGCCCCTTTTTGCATATACTCTCTAAAATGTGCCATTGAATACATGGATTCTCCAACAGCTATTGGAGTCGAAGTCGATTGGCATAACCTTATATGTCCATCTACATCTTCTGCTGGTAAAGGCTCTTCTATCCAAGCAAGATCAAACGGTTCAAAGTTTTTTGCACGCCGAATTGATTCATCAACGGTTAATGATTGGTTTGCATCAACCATGATATCCCAATTTGAGCCAACAGCTTCTCTCACTGCTGCAATACGCATCACATCATCAGCTACATGCGGTTTACCTACTTTAAATTTTGCTCCATAAAAACCAAGCTCTTTTGCTTGTAGCGCATCTTCAACCAATTTTTCTTTTTCTATGTGTAGCCACCCGCCTTCAGTAGTATAAAGTTTTACCTTATCAGCTGCGCCACCAGCCATCACATGTAAAGGCAGTTTTGCGCGTTTACATTTCATATCCCATAAAGCGGTATCGATAGCAGCAAGTGCTAGAGCCGTAATAGGCCCCACATAGGTTGCGTTAGTTGAAAGCTTCAAATCACGCCAAATAGCTTCAATGTTGTCAGGGCTTCGCCCAATTAGCTGAGGGGCTAGGTGATCTTTGAGTAAGCTCATTACTGAACTCCCTCCTGTACCTATAGTATAACTGTAACCCACACCTTCAATACCATCAGAATCTATAATTTTCACAATTGGGGTTTGCTGGCTTATAAAGCTCTGAATTGCATCGGTTCGTTTCACTTTTGGTACTAAATCTACCATCATCAGTTCAACACGTTCAATTTTGTTCATACGTCACTTCCATTAAAATTTTTATTAGTGATTGGCTGAAAAATGATTATTCCTTGCCAAAATGTGTTGATAACCAAACAACGAGAAAACAAGCTAAGGGCACAATATAAGACCACTGCACATTAAAACCATCCGCTAAAAATCCCATTAGTGGAGGAATCATTGCACCACTTATAATGGTCATAATAATAAGAGAAGACCCGATTTCGGCTTTATCACCTATTTTTTCTAAACCTAATGCATAAATAGTAGGGAACATAATTGACATAAAAAAACTGGTTACTGCTAAAGAAATAACCGCTACCATGCCAGAGGCTAGCGTGGCGATAATAACTAATGCAATACAAATGAGCGCATAGCGAGCTAGTAAAATTCTAGGCTCGATAAATTTCATTAAATAAGTTCCAACAAACCTTCCCATCATAAAAGTAAATAGACTTGCTGACAGGTAATAAGCTGCCATTTTTTCAGTAGTTTCAGGAGTAAGCTCAATTGCAAAATCAATGAAGTAGCTCCAAATACCTATTTGTGCACCAACATAAAAGAATTGGCCAACGAGGGCTCCCAAAAAACTTTTATGCTGAAAAATAGTTAAAAATGGCGAAGATGATACTTTGCTTTTTGAAAAGCTTACTGAAGGAAAGCGCGTAAATGCAATTGCTAAAGCAAGACATATCAGCACAACTGAAATGATCATATAAGGCATCTGCACTTGCTGTGCTTCTGCGATTCGATAGCTTTCTAATGCTTCTGCGGATAAAGCAGCAAGTTGATCAGGGGAATATTCAACCCCTGAAAAGATAAACAACCCACCTATTAATGGTGCAGTAATAGCACCAACGCCATTAAAAGATTGAGAAAAATTTATTCGTCTTGCTGATGTTGATGGATCGCCAACTAAGGTGATATAACCACTGCCGGAAGTTTCAAGAAAAACAATGCCGCTGGCTAGTATGAAAAGAGCCACGAGAAAAAAGCCATAACTTCTCACTTCTGCTGCAGGGTAAAATAAAGCAGCACCTATTGCATAAAGGGTTAAACCAATAATAATGGCTTTTTTAAAACCTAATTTTTTCATTATTATACCAGCGGGTATCGCGGCAAAAAAATAGGCTAAATAAAATGATATTTGAATAAAACTTGCTTCACCACGGGATAAATCAAGGGCTTTTTGAAATTGTCTGATTAAGATATCATTCATATTATGGGCTATCGCCCACAAGAAAAATAAACTGGTGACAAGGATAAAAGCCAATTTAAAGTGTTTAGGAATAACACGGCCTTTGTCTTGTTCTTCCACTAATTGATCGGTTGTTGAAGTAACTTGCATTTTTATTTACCACTGTCGTAACGTTAATTTTAAGAAATTATAACTACGAGAAATATAACAATTGAGGAATAAAATTAAAAAAGCAAGTAGCCATGACTTTAACTACTTGCCTAAGCAATTCCAATGCTTATAAGCGGCCAGTAATACCTACGGTAACTGTACGTTCTCGATTGAATGAACCATTAAACGTTTCTTTTTGAATGAAGAAATCGCGACGACCTTCTTCTGTCAGGTTATTTACATCAGCAAATATTGAGAAATGTTCATTGATGTCATAACTAACATTGATATTTAAACGTTGATCAGATTCTGTAAACACTGCGCTACTATTTTCAGCTTGTGCACCTTGTCCAGGTAAATTACGGAAATAATCATCACGATATATATAGCTTAAACGTGCACCAAAACCATCTTGCTCAAAATATAAAATAGAGTTGAAATTATGTTTTGACGAACCAGGGAAACCGTAGCCATTGTCACCTACATTTTCTTCGAATTCACTATCAGAATAGGTATAGTTGGCTTGTAAACCAAAACCACTTAACATTCCATCTAAGAAAAGGAAAGGTTGGTTAAAACCAAGTTCAAGTCCAACAACAGAGCCATCTGAGTAATTTTGCGGTGTACGAACATCATAAATTGTATCACCTTGGCCGGGTAGGGTTTCTCTAGTAGTAATTGGGAATATAAAATCATTTACATCTTTATAAAATATACTACCAATATAAGCGCCTTCAATATCATTATAATACTCTAAGGTAGCATCAAAAATATAAGAAACTGTAGGATCGAGTTCTGCATTCCCGCGCTGACCTGAAGGAATATCGCCTGGATTTGTTATTGGGTTCGCAGCTTCTCGCGGTACCAAATCAGAAGGATTAGGACGTGACATCACTTTCGCTACTGCAAGTCTTAGGGTTAAATTATCATCAAGATCTAACCCTAAATTGGCACTAGGTAAAAACTCCCAGTAATCGTTACTCGTACTTGTTGGTGTGGTGCTATTATCTGGATTAACCCTAAGACCTTGACCACTAAATTTGACATTTACAGCACGTAAACCAATGTTACTGGTATAATCTAATCCGAACATTTCACCGGACATATTGGCTTCACCATACAAGGCAAATACTTCTTCTTGATATGCGAATGAAGAAGCTGGATCTACACCCAAATCATTTCCTTGCTTACATAGTTGCTCAACTGAATCACAAAAATACTGGAAATCACCATCAGGGAAGTCATTGAAAACGCCTTTTCCAGGATAGTAATTATAATCAATATTGGTATCGCCTATACCCGCTTGACCAATTGCATACAGCTCGTCTTCTGTTAAGTCGCCACTAACATCTAAAATATTTGTTCTAATTGAATCAACTTCTTCTTTAGTATATCGAGCACCAAACTCAATTGATTCTACAAAACCATTATCTAATATATATTCAAAATCAGCTCTAGCTCCGTATTGTTCACCTTCCATGAAAACATCGCGAATAAGAGAAGCCCACTTAGGGTATTGATAAGCAGAATTATCTATTTCACCTAAATCCGCATGAAATAAACCATTGTCAGTATTGAAACTTACTTGCTGTGCATCAATATCTTGCAGCAAAATTGGTAAATCTAAATCTTGAAAATAATCAACATCTGAATAATGAAAATCTACATTCATATGTAAATTCTCTGATAATTGATAATCAAAATTTAAACCGCTAACAGAAGACTCTGTCTTATTGCCAAATAGGAAAGGGATAAATTGTACGGTGACTTTTTGACCTTCAGAAAATCCACCTTGTGCTACAGATTGTAAGGTTTTATGACCATTCACATCAGAAATAACAATATTTTCAGGTGAAAAAACAGAACCAGCAATAGCAGGTCCAAAAACAGGCGCAATTCGGTTTCGTATCGAAGCGTTATCAAAAGAGGTAAATACAGTATCAGCGGTAATCATCAATTTGTCATTAACCTGCCATTGTACACCAGCAGCGAATGATTCACGTAATTGAGTCTCACGAATAGGCTCAAAGTCAATCGCATTAATAATATGAACACCTTCAACAGTTTCATCGGCAAGCCCATCACCGCTATTATCAATTTGAATATCTTGTTGTATAACCGTTGGGAATAACTGATCGCGGCCTGGCTTTGATTCTGAGTCTAAATAAGACACATAAAAACCTAAAGAGTCATCTTCTGTTTTCGCACCAAAAATGAAACTAGCACGGTGACCTACTTCATCGCCAATAGAGCCTTTATCCCCTTGAAGTGTCATAGAGCCGAAATAATTTTTATCGTCTCTGAATTGAGAAGCATCTAATGCTTTTCTTGTTATTAATTCAACTGAGCCAGCAAGCCCTGACTCTGGATCACTTGCCGTTGGTGTTTTCTTTATAACAACAGTTGATATTACATCTGTAGGTATGACTTCTAAGTTGAATGAGCGAAGATTAGATAAACCTTCAGTACCTGACGACATTGCTGTACGACCATTAACGGTGGTTGTTACATAAGTAGGACCTAAGCCCCTAATAGAAACACGATCACCTTCTTGACCCCCATCATTACGTTCAATTTGAACGCCAGGAATTCGCTGAATAGCATCAGAAATAGCAGCATCAGAAAACTTACCTAAATCATCGGCTGAAATAGCGTCAATAACAGAGTCGGCATTTCTTTTTAAGTGTTGAGCTTTAAGAATACTACTACGAATACCCTTCACTTCAATTACTTCGATACTTTTTTCTTTGACTTTACTTCCTTCCTCTGCGGAGGATATAGCAGAAAATGGAAGACTTAGTGCAGTAACGGCTAAACCTTTCACTGCAATATTAAGAATTTTAGTGATTGTATTTATTTTGAAACTTTGATTTCCTTCATACCTGTTCATGTTGACGCTCTCCAAAACGGTTGTTTATTAACTTCTCTTTGTGGAAGATACAGATGCTATATATAAAATATATTATCATATATGAAATTCATAATTAGCATCTCATAAAAAAAGCATATATGCAAATTAATTTCATATATGCTTTTTGGTTTGGACAACTCATTAAAAAACAGAGGTTTAGCCTAAGTGAAAAGTCGGTCTATTTAGGTGGCATTGCTGAAATGTTCAATCAAACTCATAACCTAGTTTGAGTGATGCTTCAATTGCAGCCTCTTTAATTTTAAGCTGAGCCTCAGAAAAGCTGACTTTATGTGATCCATCAAGGTATTCAAGAAACGGGACGGCTAAAGCCGCAATGATCGTTCCATTAGCATCAAAAATTGGATAGCCTATATCTCTAACGCCTTGAGCTTGAGCGCTTATAATACTTTCACACCCCTGACTTTTAACTTTGCTCAAAATATTTAGTAAACCTTTTTCATCAGCCTTTAAATGATAACTAGGTATTTTTTTAAGCATCATTTGGTAGGATGCTTTATCTGAAAAAGCTAATAAGATATGACCAGAACATGTATTTATTAAAGGGACTTCAGCGCCAAGTCTAACACTGAATACTCTTTCTGAAGGTGGCTCTTTCTGAACGACAACATGCCCTTTTCCTTCATAATAAATAACTAAATGGCATGATTGTTCAATACAGTAAGATAACTCCTGCATTATGGGGCCTGCAATTGCACTGAGTCTTTTGATTGGTGGAAATCGATTAGAAAGACCAAACATCTTTAACGTTAGTCGGTAACGGTCACTACCTGAGGACATTTCGACATAACCGCGTTGTTCCAAAACAACTAACATGCGAAATAATTCACCTACAGACTTATCGAGTTTGTTTGTGATTTCAGAAATATTAAGACCATCAGCTTCGTTTGCAAGTAGTTCTAAAAGATCCAGTCCTTTTTCAAGAGCAGGCGCTGAATATACCTTTCTACTTTTCGTAGCAACTTCTTTTTTTAAAATAGATGTCATTTCATTAACCAATTATAGAGATTGTATTAAAGATGCGTATCCTTGCATAAAGGAGTCTCAACACAATGAATTAAAATATACTGCGTATAGTACATCTTTAAAAAAACAATTTATATATGAAATATAAATTGACTTTTTACTCTTAGTTATTGTATTTTACATGTGAATTGTATTTTTACATACAAAAAAGAGAGATGTGGTGACAAAGATAAAATTTGTATTATTGAATTCCGCTGACAATGTTTTGGTTAGCTGCCAAACAGTCAAAGCTGGTGAATCAGTTATGGTTGATGATAAGTATTGCGAAATGGTTGTTCCAATTAACGTTGGACATAAAATTGCTCGAAAACCCATTAAAAAAGACCAAAAAATAATTAAATATGGGGTTTCGATAGGCTCAGCAATTACCAATATAGCGATTGGAGAACACGTACACATTCATAATATGAAAAGTGATTACATTTCTAGTCATACTCGACAATCACTAGTTGGGGAATAACATGAAAGGTTTTTTAAGATCAGATGGGCGTAAAGGAATTCGAAATACAATTGTAGTGGTCTACCTTGTTGAATGTGCTCACCATGTAGCCAGAACAATTGTGACAAAAAGTGATCATGACTCTATTCAACTTATTGGTTTTCCAGGGTGCTATCCTAACGATTATTCTTTACAGATGATGGAGAAGCTTTGTACTCACCCAAATGTGGGTGGCGTAGTTCTTGTTTCCTTGGGTTGTGAAGGGTTTAACCGCGAAAAACTGATCCAAACTGTTCAAGCGAGTGGGCGCCCTGTAGAAACGGTAATTATTCAAAAATGCGGTGGAACAAAAACCTCCATTGATCTTGGAATAAAACAAGCGACAACTATGTTAACGAACATTGCTGATGTTGAGCGTGTTGAACTGACTATCTCAGACTTAGTTATTGGTACTATTTGTGGTGGCTCAGACGGTACTAGTGGCATTAGTGCTAATCCTGCGGT
>MAAC01016726.1_pt1 | contig 25314 bp, 25 predicted proteins | sample 1115981 | NCBI WGS metagenome assembly MAAC01 (sample SAMN04961126, study PRJNA320927) | seawater metagenome | isolation source: sample BD02T64 sea water enriched with oil for 64 days | place: USA:Gulf of Mexico | collected 2013-07-27
CGGTAGCGATTGCGGTTTTTGGACTCAATTCTGGTCAGGCGTTTACAGGTGTCATTGGACCGCTGGTTGAAGTTCCTGCATTGATATTGCTGGTAAGAGTGGCGTTTTGGTTGAAGAAAAAATATTATTAATTCTATTCAAAGATGCGGACTTAGGCTCGCATCTTTGAATATAGAAAAATGGTAAATATCTGTAGTTTTAAAACGATATTTACACCACCTAAAAATCATTTAGGATACTATCATGACACTCGTATCAAAAGACACTTTAAAAGCTGCCGAAATTCTTAATAAAAAAGAACTCGTTGCTATTCCTACAGAGACCGTTTATGGACTTGCTGGAAATATTTATAGCGAGACAGCGATCAAGAAGATTTTTGAGATGAAAAGTCGCCCGTTTTTTAATCCGCTGATTGTGCATATTCATAGTATGGAGCAAGTTCAAGATCTCGCAGTTGATTTTCCTGAGAAAGCGAAACAACTGGCGAAGGTTTTTTGGCCAGGATCACTGACTCTTATTTTACCTAAAAAGGAATCTGTTCCTGATCTCATCACAGCTGGAAAAGATACCGTAGGGATAAGAATGCCTAATCATCCTTTGACTTTAGAGTTATTAAAGAATTTACCCTTTCCGTTAGCTGCTCCGAGTGCCAATCCTTTTACGCACATCAGTCCTACAAAAGCGCAACATGTGAAAAATTATTTTGATGGAAAGCTAGAAATGGTTCTTGATGGTGGTAATTGTGCAAATGGTATAGAATCTACCATAGTAGGTTTTGAAAATGGTGAACCTGTTGTTTATAGACTAGGTTCTATTTCTACTGAAGAAATAGAAAAAGTTATTGGAAAAGTATCGGTTCGAAATAATAAAGAGCAAGCACCTAATGCTCCAGGAATGTTAGAGAAGCATTATTCACCACGTACAAAAACCTATTTAGTGCAGGATATTACAGCTTTTATCGCTCAATATCCAGAGAAAAAAATAGGTCTTCTACTCCACTCCACAGATCATGAATCTTTTAATGTGGCAAGTATTAATTATATTTCTAAGACTGGTAATTTAAAAGAAGCTGCGACAAACTTATACAACGCTATGCATCAAATGGATCGATATGATCTGGATATGATCGTTGCACAGCGATTGCCTGATCAGGATTTAGGAAAGTCTATTAATGATAGATTGGAACGCGCTACTAAATAAAAGCGACTTATAAATATTTAACATCTGTTACTTTTATGTATGGGTATTTATCCTCACCAAAGCTCAGTTTATCTAATTTAAACTCGTCTTATCTAAAAATTCATTTTTAAAATTAAAACTTATATAATTTTAAATGATTATTCATTCAGAATGAAAAATATACTAGCTTTTTTTTCTTTCTTCATCCTTTTAAGCAATTTTTCATTTGCACAAATAGGTATAGGAACTAACGTAGTTGATGGATCTGCTATTTTAGAAATAGAAAGCACTGATAAAGGTGTTCTTTTACCTAGAATGACCGAGGCTGAAAAGCTAGCAATTGTATCTCCAGCTACAGGACTAACCATTTATCAAACTGACAGTGTCAATGGTTTTTACTATTTCAACGGTTCCGGATGGAATCCACTGGCAGGCGTACAACCTGCTATAGAAAAAACAAGTAATGACGGATATCGATTTGTAGGATCACCTAGAGCAGTAGGAAATAATGCTATTGATTTTTCTCTCGTAGAAGGTGTCCCTTCTGGAACTTACGGTGCAAGAAATAATAATGCGGTGGCTATAGGAAATGGTGTGCTTGCTAGTAATACTAATACTGTAGCTATAGGTTATTTAAATACTTCTAGTGGTGATAGATCTGTTAGTTTTGGCTCTAACAATACAAGTAGCGCTTTAAATAGCACTAGCATAGGTTATGATAATAACGCTGCAGGGACAGGTAGCTTAGCTGCAGGGACAAACAATCAGGCTTTTCAGGACAATTCTGTTGCGTTAGGTATGGATAATATAGCTTCTGGAAATGCAAATGTTTCTATAGGGACAAACAATACTACCTCATCTATCGATGCTATATCTATAGGTGAGAATAACCAAAACATTGGTTTTTACAGCGTAGTAATAGGACGCGATAATAATAATGAAACTGAGAATACGTATATGTTAGGAGAAGGTCTTTTTACATTTGGTGGTACTCCTAATCAAACTGTCGTAGGTTTTTATAATAGTCCTACAGGTCCCGGCACATTTTCAGTGGGTAATGGTACCAGTGACACGAGTAGATCTACAGCCTTGAGCGTTTCTTCTACAGGAACAATCATAGCACCTGATTTAGATATCTCAGAAATTACAGATAATAAAGCACTTATTACTAAAGAATATGCAGATGCCACCTATGCAGCTACTACGTCCAACGCTGTTAGTTTTACAACGGTAAGTAGTTTCGGACCTAATTTTAGCCCTTATAACAATGGATGGCAAATACCTCGTTTTTACATACAAGATGGACGTGTTTATCTAGAAGGGCTCGCTAGAAGATCTAATGCTGTTTTTGTATCAGGTGAAACCATTTTAACCTTACCAACAGGTTTTAGACCACAAAGCAATAGAATTTTTACAGCAGGACAATCAGGAAATCAACTTAGGGTAGATGTGTATCCAGATGGTAGGGTCGTTTATATCAATGGAACTGATGGTGGTAATGACTATGTAAGTCTTGATAACGTATCCTTTAGAATAGATTAATATGCGTTTCTATTTCATTTTTATAATGCTGTTTTCTGGAGTTATTGCTCAATCTCAAGTAGGAATAAATACCACTGATCCTGATGCGTCTTCTATTCTAGATATTTATAATACAAACAAAGGCGTTCTTATCCCTAGCATGACACTAACTCAGCGCACTGCAATTACGAGTCCTGCAAATGGTTTGCTTGTTTTTCAAAATGATAATACCGTAGGTTACTATGTCTATGAAGCTGGATCATGGCAATTTCTTGATAACGGTATTCCTTCTGTGCTTAAAGTTGCAGAAAACGGTAAAGTAGGATACCGATTTGCAGACCAACTAGATACAAATCATGCAGACACTGGTCAGAATGCTATCAATTTCACCCAAGGTTCCACGGCATCTACTATTAGAGGCGCTAGGTATGATAACAGTATTACTATAGGTAACGATAATCCTGTCTTTAATGATAATGGTATTTCAATAGGTGGATTTAATAACCTGACTTATACTGGTGGTAATACCACTACAAATTTTACGGGATTCAGTGCAAATACCTTTTTGATGGACTTCAATAACAACATCAATTCTGGATTCAGTAATACATACACTGGTAATAACAATATATTCTTCGGCTCAAATAATAGAATTAGTGGTGGTGGTTTTAGCGGTTTTGATAATAATATTTTGATGGGTTTTAGTAACAGAACTAGAGTAAGCAATTCTGTTGTTTTAGGTAGATTTAATGAGAATAATGTAGCAAATACTTATCTACTTGGTCGTACCATAAATCACAATGGTGCAAATGAATATCAAGTTGTTACTGGTCAAAGTACAACAGTATGTTCAGACTGTGTATTTAACGCACAAGGCAATTTACATGTAAAGACGGATGGGAACATCGTAGTTCCTGCCATCACAAATGCCACCATTAATAGCAATAATAAATCCTTAGTTTCTAAAGAATATGGAGATAGCAATTATGCTACTTCTGTTCCTGCTGCCACTACTATTGCACTGACAGGATTTAGTGTAAACTGGAGTAATTATGGTTCTGGCTGGCAACCTGCTACAGCAACTATTAAAAATGGGCAAGTAAAACTAGCGGGATTAATACGTAAAAATACGGCTGCATTTGCATTTGGTGAAACCTTATTGACACTTCCAGTAGGATACAGACCTGCAAATTCACGTCTATATGCCGCAGGACAAAATAATAATCAACTACGAGTAGATGTCTATGCAGACGGTAGAGTAGTTTATATCAATGGAACAAACGGCTTTGATGATTATGTAAGTCTTGAAGGCATTGTCTTTAGAATCGATTAATTGCATCTAGAAAAGTATCCTTGGTAAAACTTTGGTACTGATGAAAGATTTAATTTTTGGTGGTATAATGTTATTGAGTTAAGTCGTTTGTTTTGGTAACGCTTTCGCGAAAGCGGAAACTAAGACTTTATCACCATGGGATTACTGGACATAAAAAACTTTGAAAACTTTACAGACCGCAGGCAAAGTCGTTTTTCTCCTACTCTAGCCGTTGATAATGGAGTTCCTACTTTTAATGAAATCTATGCTCCTACAGATGGTTTTATTTTAAGTGTAAGCGTTATATGGAAACCTTTTGGAAATCATAGTGAGCATCAAGATGATGATTAAGTACTAGTAGCAAAACCGTAATAACACCTGTATAAGGAAATGCTATTACGGTTTTATACTTATAAACCTTTCAAATTTGATGATTATAATTGTTTATCCATTGCCTGATGCGGGATGCCATCTTCAAGATATTTCTCGCCTGTAGAAATAAATCCTAAGTCTGTATAAAATTTATCGAGATAGCATTGTGCAGATATTTTTACTGAAGGAAAATGTTCCGCTTTTGCGAAAGCGAGACTAGTAAGCATAATCTCTTTTCCATAAGATTTACCTCTTTGTGAAGGACTTACCACTACTCTACCGATGCTAGCTTGCTCAAAATAATCACCTGGTTTAAAAAAACGAGTGTAAGCGACTAGCTGATCTTTTTCATAACCTAAAATATGAGTAGCTTTTTGATCCTTTCCATCCATATCTTGATAAACACAGTTTTGTTCTACCACAAAAACCTCAGATCTAAGTCTTAAAACCGCATAAAGTTCTTCAATACTAAATTCATTAAATGATTTAATTACTGTTTTCATTTAAAACTGTTTAGGAACGTTTTTAGGTTGTGGTGGCTTCACTCCTATACGTATATCAGTAATAATCTTCTCTAGCATATTACCAAATTCTTCATCACCAGTAGCCATAAACTCCTGACGTCTCGCATCCAGATCATCGAGAGTTTCTTCTTTATCTTGATCATCAAATTCTTCTAGATCACGCCATATCTCCATCAATTTTTTATGTGGATGTACCGCCGTTCTTAACTGGTGAATAATAATAGTAGCTTCTTTTCTCATGAATTCCCACGAAGGTGAGAATCTCTACGATCCAACACCTACTTTTTATTAATTACAATTTTTACTCAAATAAAAACATAAAAGAATGTTGTATTTACTCAGTCCAAAAATACTGTCATTTCTTACCTCTATAAGCTAAAGAAATCCTATTATGCTCCATTAAGAGCTGCTCGTCATCTAGATAACTCTTCAAAAGATGAATAACATAATCCAGCTGGTCTTCGGTAATATTTCTATAAGCAGGTGCTGGAACAACATTTTTCCACGGTGCAAATAAGGTATTATCTAGTGCAATACGCCAGTAACAATGATTGTCAAAATTGAGATGCAAGTGTTTATTTGCTAGCTGATTGCCTAGATCTAAATACTGTTGCCGTTTGTTAAGGTTCATGTTATAAGATTATAGATACTATAGTATGAGAAATAGATTTTATGAATCTCGCTTTCGAGAAAGCGGAAAAATTCATTTATTAATTATCAAACCTCCAAATTCTTGCCTACGCAGGAATTTTACTTATGAACATGCTATCTTGTTCACACGGTTCTCATGACGTCCACCGGCAAATTCAGTTTCTAAAAACACCTGAACCATAGCAAGTACTTGTGGAATGGAAGTATAACGTGCTGGAATACAAATCACGTTTGCATTATTGTGCTCACGGGCAAGTCCAGCAATTTCTTTAATCCAGCATACAGCGCCACGCACATTTTGATACTTATTAACCGTCATAGAAACACCTTGTGCACTACCGCATATAACTATTCCTATTTGTGAACGGTTTTCTTGAATATCTTGAGCAACTTTGTGAGCAAAATCAGGATAGTCTACACTATCAAAGGTATCAGTTCCATGATTGGTAATTTGGTGACCATTTTCTTCAAGCATTTTAACTACTGCGTGTTTATAATCTGGTCCAGCGTGATCGTTTCCTATAGAGATTTTCATTAGAGATGTGTTTTTACAAAAGTAATTTTATAATACAAGTAGAAGGATAAAAATTAAATAGTTTCATTAACAATATTCAGGCGTTAAATTCATTGTTAATAACCGTATATAACTGTGAATAAGGGTAATTAATAATGAGTTATACCATTGATTGACAATTATGTATAAAAAAATACTGCTTATTCTTAAAATGTAAATTACTGATAATTTAAGCATGATAAGATTATAGAATTACGGTTATTAACAACGGCTATTTTTAAAATAGAATAAGCCATAAATAACATGTTAATAGAAATGCAAAAATTCTATTAGGAATTTAAAATTAAAAATTCCATAGAGATTTTTAATCCAGAAATCCTAAATATAACTCATGAATTTTCTAGCTAGTTTTAAGCTAGAATTAGGAAGAAATACACATTAAAAAATGGTCTATATTATCTACAATTTGATGTGAATAAAGCTTGTTAACAAATGTCAATAACAAGATAATCTTATAGGTATTATTTTACTTTACAATTAGTTAACGTTTAGACAACATGTGTATAACTGAGCATAAGTTTACAACTTATAATAATCCTAATTTTTTACAGTAAAGTTATACCGCTATTCACACTACATCATCATCATCAATTTTATTTAAATTTTAAAAAAGAAAAAATGATATTGTTTATATGTGTTAATAACAGTAAATAAATTTTAAAAGCAAATGGTCTAATTAATATAACTGGAGTAGGATTAATTATGCAGTTAAATAATTAAATGAATTATGGAAAGAGGAGAAATAAAAATTCTTTGATTACCTTAAATGAGAAGAGGATAAGAAAAGTTATTACACGTTTTGATCTACGCTGTTAATAGCCGGTATTGTAGAACTGTTTGAAGTACCAGCATTAGGTTGAAGCGCTACTGATGTTAAAAAGTAAAGTACCACGATGCCTGCAAGTAAGATTCCTGCAAAGATAAAAGTAGATAAAAGTGGTTTTTTAATTCTCATGTGTAATTATTAACTCTTATATGACGCTAAAAGTTTTACAAAGTTACTCTTTTTTCTTAATTAAATGTTAAGTACAGTTAACTAAATGTTTAACAATAAGGTTTTTGTAAAGATTTAAATTCTTAACAGTACTAATAGATTAACTTTGTTTACAATATGAAGAAAAAGAAAAAAAGAAACTCAAAGACGAAGTTTCCTAATTTAAGCCAGTCTGTGCTTAATGCGATTAAACAAGATCCCAACAAAACATACAACTACAAACAAATTTGCTCTAAGCTAGGAATTACAGATTCCAGTGGCCGCAATCAGGTAATAAAGAAATTACACCAGCTTAAATCAAAAGGTAAAATTGAAGAAGTTGATAGAGGTAAGTTCAAGATCATAAAAGCCATAGATTACTATACCGGTAGAATAGATGTAAGTACTCGAGGTACTGGTTATGTGATAACTGAGGAACTTGAAGAAGATATCATGATTCCTAAACGTTCTCTAGGTCAAGCGCTTAATGGTGATGAAGTAGAAGTTTATGTGTACCATAGAAAAAGAGGACAGCAGCCTGAAGGAGAAATTACCAGAGTTATTAAACGTAAAAAGACAGAGTTTGTAGGAGAAATACAAGTTCATGAAAAATTTGCCTTTGTAAACGTTACAGATCCTAAAATATCTACTGACTTCTTTATTCCAGGTCGTGAAATCAATGGAGCCAAAGATGGTCAAGTTGTTCTTGTAGAATTTGTAGAATGGAATGATAAACAAGATTCACCTAACGGTAGAGTAAAAGATATTCTAGGAGAACCTGGTGAACACGACACAGAGATACACGCAATACTTGCACAATACGGTCTTCCTTATGAATTCCCTACAGAGGTTGAAAAATATACAGAAGAACTAGATAAATCCATATCTGGTCATGAAATAGAAAAGCGTCGCGATATGCGTGATACTTTAACTTATACCATTGATCCGGCAGATGCTAAGGACTTTGATGATGCATTATCATTTAAAACTTTAGAAAATGGAAATTATGAAATAGGTATTCACATTGCAGATGTTTCTCATTATGTAAAGGAAGGAACAGTGCTAGATGATGAAGCTTATGAACGCGCAACATCGGTTTACCTGGTAGATCGTGTCGTACCTATGTTGCCAGAAGTACTTTCTAATGGTGTTTGTTCTTTAAATCCGCATGAGGATAAACTTTGTTTCTCTGCTGTTTTTGAGATGGATAATGATTGTAAAATTCATAAAGAATGGTTCGGTCGTACTGTGATCCATTCAGACCAGCGATTTGCTTATGAAGAAGCACAACACATCATAGAAACTGGTAAAGGTGAAATTCCTGAAGATATCTCGCTTTCGCGAAAGCAAACTTCTATAAAACCTGAGATAGTAGAAGCTACTTTAAAATTAGATGAGCTTGCAAAAAATATGCGTGCCAAACGTATGGATTCTGGAGCGTTGAGTTTTGATAAAACAGAGGTAAAGTTCAATCTTAATGATGCTGCAGAACCTGTAGGAGTTTATTTTAAAACTTCTAAAGACGCTAATAAACTCATTGAAGAATTCATGCTACTAGCTAATAGGAAAGTAGCCGCTTTTATAGGAAAGAAACAACCTAAGAAAACATTTGTTTATCGTATTCACGATGAGCCTAATGATGAGAAATTAGGAGCTTTAAAGAATATTGTAGTAAAATTTGGTCATAGTCTAGATTTGAGAGATCGTAAAACGGTAACTAAATCATTGAACAAATTATTAAGCGATGTAAAAGGTGCTAAAGAACAAAATATGGTAGATACTCTTGCTATTCGTACCATGTCTAAAGCCGTTTATTCTACAAATAATATAGGTCATTACGGTCTAGCATTTGATTATTACTCTCACTTTACAAGTCCTATACGTCGTTATCCTGATGTTATGGTACATCGTTTATTACAGCATTATTTAGATGGTGGTAAAACTGCTAGTGAAGATCTTTATGAAGAAAAATGCGAGCATTCTTCTGAAATGGAAATTCTTGCTTCTAAAGCAGAGCGTGATTCCATTAAATACATGCAAGTAAAATACATGAAAGACCATGCCGATGAGGAATTCCTAGGAGTAATTTCAGGAGTTACTGATTGGGGTATTTATGTAGAGATCATTTCTAACAAGTGTGAAGGAATGATACGTCTAGGAGATCTAGATGACGATAGTTATGAATATGTAGAAGAAGAATTTGCTGTAGTAGGTCGTAAGACTAAAAATACATACACACTAGGTGATGAAGTTTATGTAAAAGTTAAAAATGCAGACCTTGTTAAGAAACACCTGGATTTCTGGATGATAGGAAGTAGGGAAGAGGTTGAAAGTTAACATTGTTAATTAGGTAATAAATTTAATTTAGGTGTTAGTTGTGAAGAGACTTCTACCTGTGCAGAAGCTTCATGAAAACTAAAATTTGTGCTACTTGTAAAAAAGAAGATACTGTAATGTATAGAGTACAGATTACAGCAGGAAAGAAATGGATTTTCTGTTGTAAGACTTGTACTGAAAAGCATCAATCACTAGCTAATTATAAATATGGTGGTACCTGGAAAGGGAAAAGGCATTGATGTGAAATATTTTATTTTACTGGTTATAATTTTACTATAGCTAGTTCTTTTAAACAAGAAGATACTGCTTAAGATCATTTCTCATGGTAACCAGGTTCATGGATACGTACACATGAAATTGATAATACGGTAACCTATGAAAAATGATTTTCTACAAAAGCTGGTGGCATTTATAGACATGGATATACCTTGCAGCAAGGTGATACAATTATTAAAGAGCATTTAAGAATTAAAAAACTTGATAAATTAGGTAATATAAATGCTCCTTGGTTTAGAGAAGTAAGTGGTGTAAATGAAAGTCCTACATTATTTGAGAAAGGAGAGATGGCAAGTAAAAGCTTTACAGCCGTAAATTTTCAAAATGAGTTTCCTACCCATATACGTTATTCTCTATTAAATGATACAATTATTGCAAACGTGTCTAATAAATCAATGAGTATAACCTATGAATTTGTTAAAACAGTTAAGAATTAATACACCGTTAAACGGTAAAAATTACTTATTAACGATTATATAATTTTCTTGTTTAAACATTTTACATATATCCTTGTAATAGTAAGATATTTGTAATCTAGAGCCTGAGAAACTCTAGATCAAATATTCTTGATTTTTACATTGATGACAATCTCGCTTGAGATTTAGATGTAAAATCATAGTTTTTTGGTTGGTTAGTATGAAATCCCAAATCATCTTTAGATGTTTGGGATTTTTTTATTTTAATATATTTAATTCATTAATGGCATGGGTTTTGTATCTATAAATATGAAGGTTATTAAGAGTAATTTTCATAAAGTTTTTTGGTTGGTTAGTAAAAAGCGGTATTTATAATTAAATACCGCTTTTTCGTTTTAAATGTTAGTTTAAATCGAACTGTAACATCCCTTAAAAAAGTAAGTCTTTAAAAAAAAATATTAATTATGAAACATCTATTTACACTTGCAGCGCTTTTAATATCATTTTTTAGTTTTTCTCAAAACCCTATAGAAACAGTAGTTTCTAATTTTAATACTATAAAAACTTTTGATCTAGTTACGGTTAATCTTGTTAAGTCTAATGAGAATAAAATCATTATTTCTGGAGAAGATGCTCAATATGTTGAGTACGTACAAAAAAATAACATTTTAAAGATTAGAATGCAAACAGATAAGATTTTTGATGGTACAGAAACCTTTGTACATGTTTATTATAAAGAGTTAAAAACCATAGATGCAAATGAAGGTTCTATTGTTCTTTCTAATGAATTAATTGAACAAGATAGATTAGAAATTAAAGTACAAGAAGGAGCCACTGTAAAAGCCGGACTTGCAGTAAAAAACCTAGATCTAAGAGCAGTTACTGGTGGTATAATTAATTTATCTGGTCAGGTAGAAGATCAAATCGTTGTTGTAAATACTGGCGGTATTGTAGAAAATGCAAAACTTAAATCAGATTATACAAAGGTAAAAGTTCAAGCCGGTGGTGATGTAGAAGTGTATGCTACACAAACGGTAGATATTAACGTAAGAGCAGGTGGTGATGTGACCGTTTATGGTAACCCTGCAAACGTTGATAAGAAAACGCTTTTCGGAGGTACTATTAATATTATCGACTAATATTTTTTAAAGAGTTTATATGGTTCTCGCTTTCGCGAAAGCGGGAACACAACAAAACTTATTCCCTATTTGTAAACCTATAGTCTTTTCCTACCTTTGAGCATAATCAATTTTTGAATGCTTGAAGATATTTTAAAAGCTTTACCATTAGGTCTTGTTATGGCATTTCTAATAGGACCTGTTTTTTTTGCCCTATTAGAAACCAGTGCAATTAAAGGTTTCAGGGCAGCACTATCCTTAGATGCTGGCGTTATTGTTGCAGATATTCTGTTCTTACTTGCTGCTTATTTTATGACTTCTAGTATACTGGATAAGTTAAAGGATGATCCTAGCTTATTCATTTTTGGTGGTAGTATATTGTGTATTTATGGTATTGTTTCTTTTGTAAAAACAAAAAAAACATTTCTTAAAGAGGTTGATACTAACGTTCTAGTAGTAAAAAAAAATAATTACTTCACTTTATTTATAAAGGGTTTTCTACTCAATTTTATTAATATAGGCGTATTAGGATTTTGGTTAGGTCTTATAGTGGTTTTCAGTCCACAATTAGATAATGATGGCGAGCGTATTACTGTTTTCTTCTCTACCGTATTGATCACCTATTTTATAGTAGATATAGGTAAAATTATTCTTGCCAAAAGCTTGAATAGATACCTAACACCATTGAGAATTTACTGGCTTAAAAGATTAATAGCTATCATCATGTTTATTTGTGGTGCTGTATTAATATTTAAAGGAGCTTTTCCTAGTGCGACAGAAGATATAGAGAATCAATTTCATTTAATGCCAGAAACTGAAGAGGTGCGTCCTATAGATCCAGAACTGGAAGGAATGGAAGAATTTAAGGAAAAGGTACAACCTAAGATGGATGAAAAAAAATCCCCAATCAATTAAGATCGAGGATTTAAGAGGTACCAAGCGGATTCGAACCGCTGTACTAGGTTTTGCAGACCCATGCCTAGCCGCTCGGCCATGGTACCATAAGTGGATGGCAAAAATAACAATAAATTACTCGATTCCTATTTTGATTTTAAGAAAATAACGATCTTATTTTCTTTCCTCACTCATGATGATGATTACACTTTGAACATCACCACCTATTGGAGGATTGATTTTTGCAACTTTTACTTCAGCATGTTGTACGAGAGATTCTTCTTTAAAAATACGAGTTAAAATGCGTTGAGCGACTTGTTCAAGTAGTTTAGACCGCACAGCCATTTCCTCTACAATAATTTTATTTAGTGAGACATAATCTACAGTATCATTGAGATCATCACTTAGGGCGCTTTTAGAAAGATCGGCTATTACTTCTAGATCTACTCGGTATTCACTACCTATTAATTCTTCTTCATGAAGACAACCATGATTGGTATAAACTCTTACGTTTTCTAATCTTATTTTATGCATAGAACAAAGATAGGACGTACTGCGCTAGCAGTAAAATAAAGATTAAATTTGTATTCTTAAAACGAGCAGCAACGATGAGCGAAGAAACACGACCTAATAATTTTATAGAAGATATTATAGAAGATGATTTAGCAAATGGTCTTTCTAAGGATAAATTAAGATTCCGTTTTCCACCAGAACCTAATGGATTTCTACATATCGGGCACTCTAGTGCTATATGCCTCAATTTTGGTCTTGGAGAAAAGTACAATCAACCGGTTAATCTACGTTTTGATGATACTAATCCTGCAAAAGAAGAAGCAAAGTATGTAAAGGCGATTCAAGAAGACGTAAAATGGTTGGGTTATGAATGGGATAATCTATGTTTTGCTTCAGACTATTTTCAAGAATTATACGATTGGGCTGTACAAATGATTAAAGACGGTAAAGCCTACGTAGACTCGCAGTCCAGTGAAGAAATGGCCATCCAAAAAGGTACACCGACAGAACCTGGAGTAGATGGACCTTATCGCAATAGAAGTGTAGAAGAAAACCTAGCCCTTTTTGAGGGAATGAAGAATGGTGAATATGGTGAAGGTGAACATATCCTTCGTGCCAAAATAGACATGCAGTCTAACAATATGTTGATGCGTGATCCTATCATGTATCGTGTGGTAAATCGTGACCATCATAGAACAGGTAGTGACTGGAAGATTTATCCTATGTACGACTGGACTCATGGAGAAAGCGATTACCTAGAACAAATATCTCATTCCTTCTGTACATTAGAATTTAAGCCTCATAGAGAACTTTATGATTGGTTCCTTGATCAAGTTGTAGATCCTAATAAAATACGCCCTAAACAACGTGAATTTGCCCGTAGGAACGTTTCACATACAGTAACAAGTAAGCGTAAACTTCAAAAACTGGTAGAAGCAGGAGTCGTTAATGGATGGGATGACCCTCGTATGACTACTATTTCCGGTTTAAGACGTCGCGGTTATACAGCAAATGCCATTAAAAACTTTGCAGATTCCATAGGTATTGCAAAACGTGATAATCTTGTAGACATGAATCACCTTGAATTTCATTTACGCGATGATTTAAATAAAGCAGCAGATCGTGTCATGTGTGTCCTAGATCCAGTAAAACTCATTATTACTAATTATCCAGAAGATAAAGTGGAAATGCTTCAGGCAGAAAATAGTCAAGAAGATGAGTCTAGAGGTTTTAGAGAAGTTCCTTTTTCAAGAGAATTATATATAGAACGAGAAGATTATAGAGAAGAAGCAAACAAGAAATTTTTCCGTTTAAAGAATGGAAAAGAAGTACGTCTTAAGAATGGTTATATCATTAAAGGTGAAGGCTGTATCAAAGATGAGAATGGTGTAATAACTGAAATTCATGCGACTTACGATCCAGATTCTAAGAGTGGTAGTGGTACAGAGGCTAGTATGCGTCGTGTAAAAGGAACCCTTCATTGGGTAAGTGCATCTCATGCGTTACCTGTAGAAGTAAGACTATACGATCGTCTTTTTACAGTTCCTTCTCCAGATACTGATAAAGAAAAGGATTTCATGGAATTCATAAATCCAGATTCTTTAAATGTCATCACTGCCATGGCAGAGCCTGCGATGAAAAACCTTGAAGTAGGAGAGACGGTTCAATTTCAACGTATGGGATATTTTTGTGTAGATCCAGATACTACAGACGAGAAAATGGTATTCAATCGTACAGTTACTTTGCGAGATACGTGGGCAAAGCTTGATGTTTAAAATAAAAATTATAGGTGTTCCGCTTTCGCGAAAGCGGAATACTTAACAATACCTTAGAACAGTTTTTAACGATATAAGTGTAATCATATTTAATAGAAACATTTTACCAAAAACGCTATGATTAAAATATGGTTTTAACTATTATTAACAGAAAATTCACGGAATTAATAAGGATTTAATAATAATGTTTGTAAGCTTAACTCACTATTAACCTTAATCAAATGACTTTAGCTCTAACTTTGTGGAACACAAAAAATTATACACATGTCAAAGTCATCAAATACATTAGTAGCATTAGTAGCAGGAGCAGCCATAGGTGTTGCCGCAGGAATGCTTTATGCTCCAGATAGTGGAGAAAAAACTAGAAAAAAATTAAAGAAACAAGCAAAGAAAGCTCAAAAGGATATTGATGCGCAAGCTCGTAAGACTTATGCACAGGTTTCTGATAAAGCTTCACAGCTTACTTCAACTGTATCTTCCAAAGCAACTGAATTAAGAGGTACTGTAGGAGATCGTATTGAAACCGCATTATCAAGTGCTAGTTATAAAGCAGATGATGCAATTGTAGCACTAGAAGCAAAATTAGAGCAGTTACGTGAGCAAAATGCTAAGCTACAAAAACCAGCTTCTGTTCAAAACGCAATTAAGAAAGAAGCTGCAAAAGTTAACGCATAATTTTAAGATTTGGGAAACAGTATAACTGACAATTTTAATGAATTCACTACGGCGACTCAAGATTATATTGAGTCATCGATAAGTTACCATAAACTTGATCTTTTTAAGAAGATCATGAAAGGAGTAGTTTCAGGTACTTATAAACTTATATTAGGATTCTTCTTATTGATTGCTTTATTATTTTTAAGCGTTTCCCTTGCTATATATATGGGTGAAGCCTTAGATAGTATAGCATTAGGCTATCTTATTGTAGGAGTAATATACTTGGTTCTTATGTTTGTTCTCACTTTATTTTTAAAGAAATTCTTAGAGAAGAGATTATTACGCAAAGCTAGTGCCCAATTCTTCAATGATAATGAGGACATAAAAATAGAGAAGTATGAGAGTTTACAGTAGTTTTGAAGAAATGGATCGTGATTTAAGGTATCTTAAATTACAGCAGCAAGTACATCAAGAAACGATGAAATTGCAAGTAAATGAAGTTAAAGAAAGCTTATCTGCGGTATCTATTTTATCAAACATTGTAGGTTCCATAGCAAAAAAAGCAGTAGTTCTTAAAGTAGTTAACAAATTAATAGGCCTAAAAAAGTAAAGTTTTAAAGACTTTTAAATAAAAAATGCGATCAAATTTGATCGCATTTTTTTGTTTCATGAGAGCTATTTAAATATCATCGTCATATCTAGATGTATCTTCTTCTTTTGATGGTCGTTCTCTCTTGGTCTCAGCATCTTTTTTACCAGCAGTCTTTTTCATTTGTTCTCCTATTTGTGCACTTGCAGTAAAGCTGGCAATCATGTTATTAAGCATATCACTACCTGCTTGAGGAGAATTAGGTAAAAGGATTAAGTTAGAGTTAGTTTCTTCACCTAATGATTGTAATGTGTCATAGTGCTGGGTAACGACAATTAATGCACTTGCTTCTTGAGAATTAATACCTACGTTGTTAAGGACATCTACACTTTCTTCAAGTCCACGAGCAATTTCTCTTCTTTGGTCTGCGATACCTTGACCTTGTAAACGCTTTGATTCTGCTTCTGCACGTGCTTTTGCAACTATTTTAATACGATCTGCTTCTGCTTCATATTCTGCAGCTGTTTTTTCACGCTCTGCGGCGTTAATTCTATTCATTGCAGCCTTTACCTGTACATCTGGATCTATGTCTGTTACAAGTGTTTTAATGATATCATAACCATAATCCATCATCGCATCATTTAATTCACGCTTTACCGCAATTGCGATATCGTCTTTCTTTTCAAAAACGTAATCCAGTTTCATTTTAGGAACTTCAGCTCGTACTACATCAAATACATACGCTGTAATCTGATCGTGTGGATTCTGTAATTTATAAAATGCATCATATACTTTCTCTCTACGTACTTGAAATTGCACAGAGATTTTAAGACGTACAAATACATCATCTTTTGTTTTAGTTTCTACTATAACGTCTAGCTGCTGGATTTTTAAGTTGATTCTTCCTGCGATTTTATCAATTACAGGAATTTTAAGTTGCAAACCAGACTGTCGCATACTAGTAAATTTACCAAAACGCTCTATTACCGCTGCAGTTTGTTGTTTTACTGTAAAAAAGGTTCCTAATAATAAGAAAAAGCCTATTACAAGAACAATAGGTATTAAAAATACTCCGAGATCCATAATTATATATTTTAATGGTTAGAAAATGTGATTGATATAAAAGTAATCTAGTTACTCTTGATTAGTGTTATTTTTGTTCATATTGTTACATATGTTATGAAATATACACTTTTTACTTTTTTGTTGATAACGCTCATTTTTCCTTCAACCGCTCAAAATCTACTTACAGAATCAATTGCTGTTTCATCTTATCAAGGCAGCTACGAAGAAATAGAATTAAACTCAAAGCTGGCTCCAGCCATTAATTATTCTATCCCGTCGCGTAAAACTTCTTATAACAACCGTTTAGGTCTAGGAGTAGACGCTACTTTCTTCAATATTACTAGTGATGATGTTGAGGTAACACAAGGAACTGGTTTTTCTATCAATTTTGAAACACGTGGTGATTTCAGAGATGATTTTGATTTGATTTATTCATTAGGAATTTTTAATCATAATTTCTCAGTAAATGAAAACTTAACTGGTGATCAAATAGATATGAATATGCTAGGTGTAGAAATAAAATTCTTGCTAGCCTGGAAAATTGCTCAGTCAGATTACTTTTCTATAGAAGCCGGACCAGCGTTACAACTTAATGGCGAATTAAAAATAGATAATGAAGATCGTTATGAAGAGTCCTTTACTGGTGGATTTAATGCCGTTCAATTAAATGAGTTACAAAATTCAATGCCAGTTAATCTCAATGGTGTAGTCGGTTTTTCTGGAGGCGTGAGAGACTTTAGAATCACTGCTCATTACCATTACTCATTTGTTGACGCCCTAACCGGTACAAATGCTGCTGGTCAAGATATTGATGGAAACTTTAGTTTTATAAGTGTAGGAGCGAGGTTTTATTTCTAATCTCAGAAAATTTAGTTCCTTATTATAAAACCATGGATTGGAGTATTTTTAAACTTATCTGAGGTCTCTCACTTAAACTTATTACACAATTAATTACACAAAAAAGCCTGTTAGGTATTATTTCTAACAGGCTTAATAGTAAAATTTATTTCTACGTTATCCCAACTTTTCCATCGCGGTTTCAATACGCTTTACTGTTTCTTCTTTACCTACCATAGAAGCAATTTCAAAAACATCTGGACCCATAAGACTACCTACTAAAGCAAGTCTTAATGGCATCATTACTTTTCCAAAACCTATTTCTTGAGAAGTAATCCAGCCTTTTACAGCAGTACTCAATCCTGCAGCACTGTCATCATCAGTATTTTTAATTACTTCAATCACTTTAGACATGGTCTCGTTAGTATCTTCTTTCCATGATTTTTTAGCATTTTTCTCATCATAAGAATCTGGAGCGGTGAAAAAGAATCCAGCCAATTCAAAAAGATCTTCTGTAAAAACAGCACGTTCTTTAACAAGTCCAGCGACCATATTTACATATTCCTGTGAACCGTATGAGATGTTTTTTTCTTGTAACGCTTTCGCGAAAGCGGCACCTATAACAGCATCATCTTGTTTTACATACCATTGCTGCTGGAACCATTTTGCCTTTTCTGGATCATACTTAGCACCAGAACTATTCACTTTTTCTAGACTAAAAGCCTGAACCAACTCATCTAGACTAAATATTTCTTGTTCTGTTCCTGGATTCCAGCCCAAGAAGGCAAGAATATTTACCATAGCTTCAGGTAAAAAACCATCTTCTCTAAAACCAGTAGAAATTTCACCACTTTTAGGATCTTTCCACTCTAACGGAAATACAGAAAAGCCCATTTTATCACCATCGCGTTTACTCAATTTTCCTTTACCAGTAGGTTTTAAAATCAGCGGTAAGTGTGCAAATTTAGGACGTTCCCAACCGAAGCTTTCATATAACAAAACGTGTAACGCCATACTCGGCAACCATTCTTCACCACGTATTACATGAGAAATTTTCATTTCATGATCATCTACCACATTTGCTAGGTGGTAAGTAGGCATTCCGTCACTTTTAAAAAGTACTTTATCATCTAGAAGACTGGTATCGATTTCAATCCCTTTACGGATTTCATCGTACATGTTCAACGTTTTCAATTCTGGTTTAAAACGTACAGTATAATCGTCACCACGATCAATTCTTTCCTGAACTTCTTCTTTAGAAAGCGTCAACGAGTTGGTAAAGCTCAACCTATTATTATGATTGTAAATAAAAGTTTCTTTATTAGCCTCAGCATTAGATCGTGCTTGAGCAAGTTCTTCTGCAGTGTCAAATGCGTAGTAGGCTGCTTCTTTTTCAATCAATTCTTCTGCAAAAGCGCGGTACATATCTTTACGCTCACTTTGACGGTATGGCCCGCAATTTCCTTCTTTGCTAGGTCCTTCATCATAAGGAATGTTGCACCAGTTTAATGCTTCAACAATATAGTTTTCTGCACCTTCCACATACCTATTTTGATCGGTATCTTCTATGCGCAGGATAAAAGTTCCGTTGTGTTTTTTGGCAAATAAATAGTTGAAAAGTGCTGTTCTTACACCACCTATATGAAGTGGTCCCGTAGGACTAGGAGCAAATCTTACACGTACATCTGTACTCATTTCTTAGCATTTTTTAATGGAGCGCAAAGTTAGGGATTCTAGTTATGAGTTGAGAATTTATTACTGTTAGTTATGCATTGCCACCACTTTTTCCTAAAGGGCAGAATTAATTCTGCCCTTTAGGAAAAGGCTTTATTCTTTTAATTTTTGGATCTTACTATGTTGTGGATTTCTAGAGTCATAAATAATAAAAATCGAATCAGATTTTGTAATGTCACTTTCAAAATATTCTTTGTACTCAAAATTTACTATATCTTGATAGTTTTTGTAAGTTTTATTTTCAACATTATATTGATATTCAATACGATCAAAACCATATCCAGTAGAACTCATGCCTGATCCATCTGGTTGGAAGTTGAATTTGACTAATAGTACTTTTGCTTTAGTTTTTTTACTATAGGAATTAAATTCTTTCTTCCTGTACTTGGATATGGCAAATGTTGAGATGATCAATAATGCCGAGAAAATAAAGAGATATTTGAACCAATTACCATTATTGCCTGTTTCTCTATCTTTATCTCTATAGTAATTTTCTACTGTCGTTGTGTCATTATTTTTGTTTGTGCTTCTAAATCGCTCTTTCCAAGCTTTCCAAAATTCTTTCATTTAATTAAAGCTTATTATTTTTTCTATGTAGATATAACAATGTTTACAGAATACTTAATGAAAATAAGGTCTACCCCTTTATATTAAACTTTACTCAACGCCACCATCTCCTCAGGAACATACTTATTCACTATAGAAAACCATAACGGTGGAATAGTAGCAATGACCATCATGGTAGGATAGCCGTAAGGCAATTGTGGACTCACATCGTGATAGTCGAGTAGTTGGTATTTTTTGTTAGCTCTGTAATGATGATCGCTATGTCGTGTTAATTCGTATAACAAAATTCTACCCAGCGCATGATTAGAGTTCCAGCTGTGAATTTCACGCACTAGTTCATAACGTCCAGACTTTTTCTTAGCCCTTCGTAAACCGTAATGTTCTAAATAATTGATAATTTCAAGCAATGAAAAACCTACAAATGCTATTCCTAAAGCTATGAACATGGTAGACCATGAAAAAATGAATCCTATAAAAAGTAAATAAGAGATTTGAACAATAGTGTACCAAAACATATCATTCTTAAGTGATAAAAAAGATCTACCAGCAGCTTTATTTAAACGGTTTTGAATTTTCCAAGAACTGGTATATTGAGTAGTTACAGATCGCAACCAGAATGCATAAAGATTTTCATTGTATCGAGCACTGGCAGGATCTTCTGGCGTTGCTGCTTTTAAATGATGATTGTAATTATGCTCTATATAGAAATGCATATATAAACTAGGAAGTAACAATAGCTTACCTAAAAACCGTTCCCAAGTTTCTTGACGATGACCTAATTCATGAGCTACATTTATTCCATTACTTCCAGCAACGATTCCTAAAGAAAAAACTAAACCTATCATTTCATACGTCTCGTAAGATTGAGTAGAATAGGAGTAAAGCCCGTAAAATAGTGTACCAAAAATTATAGGTACATTGAGCCATAGTAACACGTCAAAAAAACTGTTTTTTATTTTACTTTCTTTTTCTTCTTCAGTTAGATTTGATTTTAAGGACGGCATCCATAGTTCTACTAAGGGAACAATAATAAATATGATAAATGGAGTTAGGAATAACCACGTTTCTCTATACGTGATTCCTATGATACAAAATAAAGGAACGATATATGCTGATAAATACTTAAGATCTTTCATTTTCAGAAATAAGATAAAGAGTTAAATATACAACATAGTCGCAAACGTTAAGAATTACTTAAAAACCTACCCAATAGAACGCCGTTTGGATGACTTGTAACTCCATATGCTAGATAAGAAAACCTCTTACATAGAGTAGTATCATAAACCTCAGTCTAATCCGTTATATTTACGACTAGTACACGACAAAATACAAAATGACAAATTTTGAAATCATAGAGCAAAAGCTCAAACGTTTTATAAGTAAATACTACCGTAATGAATTGATTAAAGGATTGATTCTTTTCCTATCATTAGGATTGTTATACTTTCTATTTACAGTAGTTGTAGAGTATTTCCTTTGGTTAAATCCTTTGGGAAGAACCATTCTTTTTTCACTCTTTATAATAACTGAAGTATTTCTACTCATCCGTTTTATAGGTATTCCTTTAGCAAGATTGTTTAAGTTATCTAAAGGGATTGATTTTAGAGATGCAAGTAACATGATAGGGACGCACTTTCCAGAAGTGTCTGATAAGTTAATCAATGTATTGCAATTACATAAAAATGGAGGAGACGATGAGCTCACATGGGCAAGTATTAATCAAAAGAGTGAAGAATTAAAACCCATTCCTTTTACACTAGCTATTGATTATAAAAAGAACAAGAAATACTTACCGTATCTCGCAATTCCGGTGGTAATTATTGCTGGACTCTTATTCACCGGCAACAATGAAATAATTACTGACAGTGCAAAACGCGTTGCAGATTTTAATAACGAGTACATTCCGCCAGCACCATTCACCTTTAAAATTCTTAATAAAGATCTCAACACTTTACAAAAACGAGATTTTAAGTTAAGTGTGGAGGTGAGCGGCCGTAAAATTCCTGAAAATGCTACCATCGTTTTTAATGACCAAACCTACTTCTTGACTCAAGAGGCTCCTGGTAAATTCAGTTTTATTTTTTCTAAGCCTGCTACTACTACACAATTTTATTTTTTGGCAAATGAGGTTAGGAGTAAGAGTTACACATTAAAGGTAGACGATGTTCCTGTGTTAAATGGTTTTGAATTATTCATGGATTATCCGTCACATACTGGTAAAAAGGACGAGAAAATTTCTAGTACTGGTAATGCAATTGTGCCACAAGGAACCACTATCACATGGAAATTAAATACCTCAAATACTTCACAAGTAGACTTTATAAGTAACAATGTTAGAAACAGTTTTGAGAAGAAAGATGATGGTTTCGCTTTCGCGAAAGCGGTTATACAACCACTTAAATATAGCATTGCTACTACAAATGAGAACATTCAAGATCACGAGGTGCTCAATTTTAAAATTGATGTTGTAAAGGATGAATATCCAGAATTAAAGCTAGAAATGAAAAAGGATTCTATAGACGATGATTTGATGTATTTCAGAGGACAAGCGGCTGATGATTATGGAATTCGAAAAATGCAATTGGTTTACTATCCGTCAGATGATGTGTCCCAAATTAAGGAATATGATTTAGGTAGTAACCGCGGTACATTCGACGAGTTTCTATTAACTTTTCCAGGTAATGTACCTTTGGAAGCTGGTAATAGCTATCAGTTTTACTTTGAAGTGATTGATAATGACGCAGTTAGTAATTACAAATCTACTAAGTCAGAAGTTTTTTCCTATCGCAAACTATCTGACGATGAGTTTGAAGACAAACAGCTTTCACAACAAAAAGAGTCTTTGACAAATGTAGAAGAAGCGCTCAAAGAACAAGAAAAACAGCAAGAAAAACTGGATGAGCTTTCTAAGGAACAGTTACAGAAAAAGGAGCGTAGCTTTAATGACAAACGTAAGTTAGAGCAAGCTTTAAAGAATCAACAGAAGCAAGAGCAAAAAATGCGTCAGGAGTTAGAAAAGATGAAAGAGAATCTTGAAAAGTCTAATCCTGCTGAAGATCCTATGAAAGAATTGCTGGAGGATCGTATGGAGAAAAGCGCAGAGGAATTAAAGAAGAACGAAGAGTTACTCAAAGAATTGCAAGAATATCAAGACAAGCTCACTCCAGAGGAGCTGAATGAGAAAATGGAGAAGTCTAAGAAGAATTCTAAAAAACAAAAGAGAAATTTAGAACAATTACTTGAGCTTACTAAAAGATATTATGTGCAACAAAAGTTTGAACAATTAGGAAAAGAGCTTCAAAAGATTGCACAGAAACAAAAAGAGCAATCAGAAAAAAATGATGAAGAAAATAAGAAGGAAGATCAAGACAAGCTTAATGAAGAGTACAAGAAGTGGGAAAAGGAACTGGAAGAATTAGAAAAGGAGAATGACGGTTTAAAAGATCCTATGCCTATGGAATTTGAACCAGAAGAGTCTGAAGAAATTAAAGAGGAGCAACAGCAATCTAGTGATGATCTTCAAGAGTCTAAGACTTCTGATGCAAAGAAGAAACAAAAAAGTGCTGCTAAGAAAATGCAAAAGCAAGCACAGTCCATGGCATCCCAAATGCAATCCATGCAGCAGGAAGGAATGAAAGAGGACGCAGATAGTTTACGTCAAATTCTAGATAACCTTCTAGTTTTCTCGGTAGAAGAAGAAGAACTTATGGAGTCCATGAAACAAATGAATAGACTAAGTCCAAGTTTAGGTAAAAAACTAAAGTTACAAAAGGACTTAGAGAAGGCGTTTGAACATGTAGACGACAGTTTATTTGCGTTAGCAACGCGTAATCCTAAAATAGGTCAAGAAATCAATGATGAGGTAACTGATATTTATTATTATTTAGAGAAATCCTTAGAACAAATTGCTGAATTTGAAATGCAGAATGGACAAATATCTCAGCAATTTGTATTCAAGGGTGCTAACACTCTTGCAGATATGTTAAGTAATACCTTAGATGCTATGAATAATAGTATTCCTAAACCTGGAATGGGTCAAGGTGGTGAACCGGGCGAAGGTTTTCAACTACCAACTATTATTAAAAAACAAGAAAGTCTTTCTAAGCAAGGTGAAGGAAAGGAAGGTAAAGAGGGAAAAGAGGGCGAGTCTGGGAAAGAAGGTGAATCTGGTGAGTCAGGAGAAAGCGGTCGATCAGGTCAGAGTGGGCAATCTGGTGAGTCAGGTGAATCTGGACAAAATGGTCAGTCAGGCCAGAATGGTGAATCTGGAGAAGGAGGCGAAGGTAAAGGAGGAGAATCAGGAGAAGGAAATGGAAAAGGAGGAGATGGAAAAGGTAAAGGAAATGGTAACGGAAATGGAGAAGGTCAAGGCGATGGAGAAGGCGAGGAGCAAGGTTATCGAGAGAGTGAGGAAGAAGCAAAACGTATTTATGAAATTTACAAGCAACAGCAAGAACTGCGAGGTCAGTTAGAAGATATGATACGTAGAGAAGGGCTTGAAGGCAAAGTAGGAGATATCACAGAAAAGATGAAGGCGGTAGAACGTAAACTTCTAGACCAAGGTTTTAATCGTGAGGTACAACAGCGCATGATGGAAATTCAGCATGATCTATTAAAGTTAAAAGATGCGGGATTAGAGCAAGGTGAAGAGAATCAGCGTGAGGCTAGAACTAATGAGAGAGACTTTTTAAATAACACAAATGCTAAAATTCCAGACGCATCTAAGTATTTTAATAACAAGGAGATATTAAATAGACAAGTATTACCTTTGCAGCCGCAATTTCGGAACAAGGTGAAAGACTATTTTAAATCTAATGATTGAATTTAATTACCAGAATAATTTTGCGCCATTAGGTGATCTAGAATATAGCAATTGGTTGAATGCAGTTGCTACCTCCGAGGATAAAACTATTGGAAATTTATCCTATGTTTTCTGCTCTGATGATTTTCTTCTAGAGATCAATCAGTCTTATTTGAATCATGATACTTATACTGATATTATTACGTTCGATTATAATGAAGATGGATTACTCAATGGTGAGATTTATATCAGTACGGATCGTGTTGTAGAAAACGCGTTACGCTTTCGAGAAAGCGAGACAGACGAACTTCATCGTGTAATGGTTCATGGGTTGTTGCATTTATGTGGCTATCCGGATAAAACGGATGAGGAAAAGGATGTAATGCGGAAACTGGAAAACGAAAAAATAAAGATGTTTCACGTGAAACAATAGACTATGTTTAGTAGAGAATATGATGTTATAGTAGTAGGAGCAGGTCACGCAGGTAGTGAAGCTGCAGCTGTTTCTGCAAATATGGGAGCGAGCACGTTGTTAGTTACAATGAATCTTGAAACTATCGGTCAGATGTCATGTAATCCTGCCATGGGTGGAATTGCAAAAGGACAAATAGTTCGCGAGATTGATGCTT
>MAAC01015440.1_pt1 | contig 25305 bp, 20 predicted proteins | sample 1115981 | NCBI WGS metagenome assembly MAAC01 (sample SAMN04961126, study PRJNA320927) | seawater metagenome | isolation source: sample BD02T64 sea water enriched with oil for 64 days | place: USA:Gulf of Mexico | collected 2013-07-27
ATCGAGTTTACCCAAATATCAGCAAAAGCTTTTGCCGCAACTTCTTGTTTAAGCGTTCGTAACTGCTGACTAAAATCACCTACCCACTGTTCAAATAAGTCGGCAAAGACATTCAAAAAAATTTCATCTTTCGAACTAAAGTAACGATACATGTTGGATTTGGTAAAACCTGCTTCAACAGCAATTGCGTTAAAACTCACTTTATCGTAGCCATTGTTTTTAAAAAGCGTAAAAGCAGCTTGATAAATAGCCTCTTTCCGCTCATTTTTCTTTTCGTCTGTTCTTGCTCGTTGCCAATTCATACTTACCTAATAAGTGTCCGCTAGTCTCTTAAGTGCAATGTAAGAGACTAGTGGTCTTTTGTCAACAATAAATATCAATAAAGTGCTCGATATCAGAAGTATGTTTATGGAATTGTGTAAATCTTTAAGGGGAGCGATGATCAAGATGAACAGATAAAATTAATTCTTCATTACAATTTGTGGTTTAATAATGAGCTGAATTAAAGATTCTTCAAATAAGAAAATTAGCATTTTAGGTAAGGAGCTTTATAGCTGTTTTGTTGGAAAAGCTGTCATCTTGATTTTAAGTTCTTATGACCGCTTAGTGGTAGGAAGCGTCATACTTCCTGAGTTCTTCATGATTCAAATATCTATAGTTTCAGACAGCTCTAGTGCGTCATCAACTTCGATACCAAGATAACGAACTGTACTTTCTAGTTTTGTGTGACCAAGCAATATCTGAACTGCTCTCAGGTTCTTAGTTTTTTTATAGATCAAGGTTGCTTTGGTGCGTCGCATTGAATGAGTACCGTAGGATGTTATATCCAAACCAATACTCGCTATCCACTTTTTGACTATCCTTGCATATTGCCGAGTCGTTAGGTGGTAATTCTCTTTCACTCTACTTCCGAATAAATAATCACAGTAACGAAGTGATTTAAACGAGATCCATTTTTGCAGAGTGGCTCTCTTTCTTTTGGTTATTTCGTCATGTTAGTGAGACGTCTCTTTAAAAACTAAATATTTATAGCTCAAAGATTGAAACGGAATTTTAGAGGGAGATATTGATACTGGTATCAACAAGGTGTTGTGGTTAAGATCATTGCAAGCATTGAAGATCTAGTTGTGATAGAAAGGATACTCTGCCTTTTAAATATTAAAAATGACAAAATCGTCAAAATTTTGCAGCAACAAAGTATCTGACCACTTTCACAACCTTTATTGTACTTAGCAAGTGCAACTAAATATAAGCTATAAATCTATCAAGTGTAGATTTGAGCAATTATTACTATCTGCTTCACATAACTGATAGGTCACAGTACCCGGCTCAATATTGCTTACCCTGTGAGTTTGCCGGCCATCATTTCGGGTAGTCATCACTTTTTGACCATTAAAATAAATATCAACCTGGGCCGAGGTCGCACCGCTCCATTGTAGTCTTACCCGCAAGCGACTACTGGTATATAGTTTTTTCCACGAATGCGATAACTCAATAGGGTTAAGCGCCGCGCTGACAACACTGACTGTTTTAGTGACAGTATCTGTTGCCCCCAAATCGTCTGTGACTGTTAAGCTGACCTGATAATCGCCGTTGGTTCCGTAAGTATATTGAGGGTTTTTCTCAGCTGATTCATTTTCATCACCAAAGTCCCAGTGCCAGAAAACAATAGTGCCATCATCTGTGCTGTTTTCGATAAAAATAACATTGAGCTCATTAGTGCTAAAACTAAACTCAGCAACTGGTGGTTGATTAGTATAATTTAATACGGTTACTGTCTGAGTGATGGTATCAGTGGCCCCTGAATCATCAGTAACCTTCAAACTTACCTGATAATTACCTGCAACCAAATAACTGTGTTGCGGATTTGCTGAGTTGGTGCCATTTTCATCACCAAAGTCCCATACCCAGGAAATAATGCTGCCATCACTATCGGTACTGGTTTGGGTAAATGCAACATTAAGGCCATCGGTTATATAGGTAAAATCAGCCACTGGTGGTTGATTAAGCTCAGGCCCGCTATTGAGTGACATGACTGCGGCACCTGCATCAACAATGCCGGCACCGCATCCGCTGCAATTCCCTGGTGCCAGACGGGCCGTAGTAATTAGTATATCTTTGACAGCATCCGGAGTCAGGTTAGGATCCTTCTGATAAAGCATAGCTGCAATACCGGCAACATGGGGAGTGGCCATACTGGTTCCTTGTGCATAAGCATAAGCACTGTTTTGCTCAGTAGTGCTACCGGTATTATACGTTGATAAAACACCATCTGATGCCAGCACATTAACTTCCCCGCCTGGAGCGCTAACAGTGAGATCACCATAGTTGGAATAATAAGCTCTGTTGCCCTGACGATCAGTAGCGGCTACGGATATTACCCCGGCACAATTTGATGGCTGATGATTGGCAAAATTTTGTTGATCATTACCAGCGGCAACAATCACAGTGCTGCCATTATTAATCGCCTGATTTATTGCGGCCTGAAATGTTGAGCTGCAAGGGCCATTACCTCCTAAACTCATTGAAATCACATTAGCGGGTTTAGCAATGTTGCTCACTCCGCTGATGCTGCCGCCAGATGCCCAGACAATAGCATCGGCAATATCAGAAGTCCTTCCACCACATTTCCCTAACACTCGTACTGGGACAATGTTGCTGTTAAAAGCAAGTCCGGCGACCCCGAGGTTATTATTAGTAACGGCAGCAACAGTACCCATGGTATGAGTACCATGCCAGCTGCTGGATACAAAGTTAGGCGGGTTGAAAAAGCCACAGTCCCAGGAATCCATCCAGTCGCCCGGATCATGAGCGTCACTGTCACGGCCATTACCGTCATTAGCCATAGTAACATCAGAAATAAAATCATGACCGGCAATTAAAGAGCCAACTAAATCCGGGTGATCTGTATAACCTGTATCTAATACAGCCACTATGGCATTTTGTCCGGTACTGTGCTGCCAGGCCACATCAGCTGCAATACCTCCGGTAGTTTCAAATAACGGCCATTGCTGGGCATAAAAAGTATCATTAGGGGTAAATGTATGGCGAATAATCGAATCCTCTTCAGCACTTTCCACCAGAGAAAATGACTGTAAAAGTTTAATTATCGCGGCAATCTGTACCGGGGATTTTCCGTCTTTAAACTTAACAACAAAACGACCGGCCAAAGCCAGTTCGCGGATTAATGTTAACTGTTCGCCAGTTTGAAAATTAAAGTGTTTAAATAAGGAATGAAGCTGTTGCCTTGCCCCGTCTGTGGTTAGGGAGGATTCTTGTTTTAAGCTGATGATTAGCTGGGTTGATAAAAAATGCTGATCTGTATTAAGCATCGATTGTGTTGGCTCAGGAAACGGCGTATCAATAATATTATCAACGGCTGACTGCACGGGAAAACTTAACTGGCTAAGCAAAAATATCAGTAAAGAATAACAAAGGAGGGCTTGGATTTTATCGTTAAGGAAAAACGCTGATATTGTTTTATTTAACATCGAAATTATCTCCGCATAAATGACAGTCACTCCCGTGATTTTAGCATAAAACGGTCAAAAAGCAGTCAGTTCAATCTGTAATATCTGGTATTTAGTATCCGGTTATCTCGGCATAGCCTTTACCATTAAAGCCTCCTGTAGCTTTAACTCGGCCTTCCCAATAGGGAATAGTTAATTTATTGCGCGAATCTTTGGTGATACTTTCAATTATAATGGCAGGGGTATTTGGTAATTCAACTTGCCACTTGCTTGGATAATTGCGGTTATCTATTGTCACGGTTTCAACGACAGACAGCTTAATACTTTCTTTCGAAATATCCGTTGCTTCACCATTGGGCGCTATGCGAGTACCGCGGCAATAATCATAACTATATTCGTTATTGTCTCTGCTGCTTTTATCGCTACTTTGCTCGGCTCTTTGTTCGTTATTTCGAATGCAAAAAAGCATTAACCCTTTTTGTTCTGATTTTTCTGATTGGGAATCGACTAGGCTAAACCAGTCCCAACCAAGTTGATTCTTGTCGAGTAAACTGGCGGACCATTCTCTGTCATACCAGGCATTACCTGATACTTTATACGTTTTTCCAGCAAATGTTAGACTGCCTTTTACCTGTAAAAATGGATAACTAAAGTAATAAGACGCATGGCCACTTTGAGTTTTTTGGCTGTAACCCTTATCGCCATGTAATGTTATTGGACTGTCGCTTAGTGTTAACGCTATTTGGTAATTTTCATGTGCTGCAGCTAGCTTCAGTGGTAAAAAATTACTATTGATACTACTCAATTGCCAATTATCAATGGCGGCATTAAACGGTGAGCTAGTCACCTTGGCTTGACCCGCTCGTGAAAAACGTTCGAAAGCAACATGTTCTTGTTTGTGTTGCAGAGCAAAGTGGGCAAAATAAAGGTTGTTATCCCACCATTTTGATTCAACTTTACTTGGCATTAAGGTGCGAAATAGTGTCCATTGAACACCGAAGGTTTCACCAGTATCACTTTGTAAATTAGCCGTTAAATACCACCATTCAATGCCTTGTTCAGAATGAATACCATGATCCTTTGGAAAGACTAATTCAGTGCCTCTTGTTACGGGCTTACCACTGGCCATTTGCAATGTAGATGGTGTCGATTTTTGCTCTACCGGCTGACAAGCAGTCAGTAAAAAAACAAAGACAAAAGCAAAGAACATAACAACAAAGCCGGTAAGTAATACTCTTTTCACTATTCGTTTCTTCATCACGTGATCATAGCTCCTTGACTTCTAAATTGGTTAATTTTCGAATTGGCAAGTAAGCACATAAAACAGATACAGCAACCAGCGTTAAACACATGATGAGTAAACTGGTTAAATCTAAACTAAAGTGAATGGTCCAGCCAAACGCAATGGGCATAACAAACTTTAATAAGGCAAAACCAAGTGCAAAACCAAGAGGAACAGCAAACAAGGCGGTAAATAGCACGATACTTCCGGTTTGTAGCAGTTTCATGGTTAATAATTGCTGCTGTGTTACCCCTAAGTTGCGCAATATGGTTAATTGCTTTAATTGGTTAACACTTAAACTTAATAGGCTGGTACACAGGCTTAATAGAGCAATCGCGAGAATAAAACCATTAAGCGCTTTGGTGACGACAAAGGTGTCGTCAAATAAAGCATTGGCTATTTTTTTGAATCGTTTGTTGGGCAAAATTAATGTGCTGTCTTGTTTGAACTCGTTAACTAAACGCTCGCTAAATACCGCAACAGTGGTACTACTTTTTAGGCGAATTGAATAACCAACATATTCCGTATTTAGCGCTGCTGCTTTTTGTCGTTTTTCCAAGGTGAGTAGCGACATACTTGGGTTGCCATAATCATAAAAAAAACCGGTTATGCGGCAGTTAAAATGCGTTAAGTTTTGCTCAAATACAGTCACATCACCTAAAGAAAAACCAAATTTAATTTTACTCTGTTCATTAGCCAAACAGCCTTTATCAATGAAGTTTTTATCACTGATAGGGAAACCTGATGTAAGTGATATTTGCTGATAATGTTCAAAGCTTTCACCAAAGCTTGAAAGCTTTGCAGGCACATTATTTACTTTGCCCTCGCTTTTCATATAAATGCTGAGTTGTTCAACTTCAGGCAAGTTACTGAGTGTTTGTCTTAAATTTTGATCGATCGTATTTGAGCGCAAATAAATATCTGCACTCAGTTGTTTTTCAAGGTGTGCATTTAAGGTAGTACTAAAGCTTTTCACCATAATTTGCATGCCTATGGCACTACCAAGGGCAACTAAAATGGCAATAATGGCAATATGCAGATCTTTTATGTGGAATCGCGTATCAGCATGTAGCCACTGGGTTAGGGGATTAGTTATAGCAAAAGGTAATGCTACCAAACCCGATAGCGCTTTAGGCACAAGTAAAATAAACAACATCAACAGGGTAAAACACAGCAGTAAAGCTTGGTATTCGCTAGTCGCGTAATTGAGCAACCAAATTAGCCCCACCGATGTACTTGCCAATAAGCCGTAAAACATAAATTGACCTTTATTAGCAACCTGCTTGGCTTGTGTTAACAATATTACCGCTAGCGCAGAGATATTGAGTGAAAAGCCCAATAAAACATTAGACCACTGCCAATGAATAACTAGCGCTTTATCGAGTTGATACAAGCCCACCAAAGTGCGATTTACATCAAGCACTAGCCCATTAGCAATGAAATAGCCGCCAAATGACCCTATAAGCGCGGTACAAATACTCACCATAACGAGTTCAATAGTAAGGCTAAGTTGAATACTTCGTTTGGTGCAGCCCAACAATTGCATTTGCTCTAACAATTTTTTTCGTGCGGTTAAGGTGAGTTTTATCGCGTTAAAACTCAAAAATGCCGCAACAATATAGCCAAGCATGGCAAGTGCGGTAAGATTAAAAAAGAACGCTTGTGACAATACATCAAACGCTTGTTGTTCTGCATCAATGAGTTGTGCTTGCCCAGCAATTAACTGTTTTATTTGAACTAATTGCTGCTCGGTAACGTGTGACAATTCGATAAAGCTAAGTTGTCCTTTAGCCGCTAATAAATAATCAGCATGGGCAATGTCGGTAATTGCCCAAAGTCCAATACCATCCGTTAAACTAATGTCTGGTTGAACTTGCCCATTTTTCAGCATAAATGGTACTTGGCTGCCCGTTGTTGGGTAAATTCGATCGGCAAATTGCGAGTCTACTAACAAGGTAGAAAGGGAAAAGCGCGAGGGCGTTTTATTGTCGTTTTTATCACTTTGTTGGTATTGCCTGTTGTTTAACCATAACAAGGTATCTACACCTTGAATTGCAAGGGTTTTGCCTTCATTGGTTTTTAATCTACCGCGTAAAACAGGTTGCGCATTTATAAAGCCCTGTTGCCGTAAATTTATCCATAAATTACCATCAATATACTGTTTTCCCGTGAGTGGTTTAATTAAATGCGTAACGGGGTTATTGATTAATGCGGAGGAATGTTGATAGCGTGTTTTTGCTTCTTGATTAAGCCCAGAAATTGCGGTTAATAGGGCGCTACCTAAACTAAACCCTAAAATAAACAATGCCATCAACCAAGGGTGTCGTCGATAAAACGCTATATGAGTGGCTAAAATTAGTTTAATTTCATTAGTCAAATTAGTCAAAGTGGCCATCTCTTAACACTTTAACGTGATCAAAATAATCCGTTAATTGATGACTATGAGTCACCATTATTAGGTTGATTTGTCGCGCTCTACATAACTCGGTAAGTAGTTTAACAACTTGGTGCGAGCGCTTTTGATCTAAGTTGCCTGTCGGCTCATCAGCAAAAATGATCTGAGGTTTATTCAGTAAGGCTCTAGCGATACCGACTCTTTGTTGTTCTCCACCAGATAGCTGATGAGGTAACGCATTGAGCTTGTTTTGTAGCCCTAATTCTTTGACGAGATGATCAAATTCACTCGCCACTTGCCCTGGAAAGTTTAGCTTGTACTGAAATAAAATATTTTGTTTTACGGTTAAGCAATCAAGCAATTGGTAATGCTGAAATATTAGCCCAATTTTACGGCGGTAAAGCGCAAGTTCTCGCTCATTAAGTGATGATAACTCTTGGTTGTTAACACGGACTGAACCACTATCTGCTTGTAACAGGCCGGCTAGAATGTGTAAAAAGGTGGTTTTACCTGAGCCACTATCACCGAGCAATGCAAGGTGCTGTGCTGCGGGTACAAACAAATTAAGTTTATTTAAAATGTTTTGTTTGTTATCGCCATCATTACGAATAAAACACAAATCTTTTACTTCAATCACGGTAACTCCTTGTTAGCATATGGCATTTTAGCGGTTATCGTTGGTAAAGGAAATAAAGAACACGGAGAACGAGCAGGGCACATTAGCCCCTTTGTCAGCACTACTTGTATTTATGTAATATTTTCTTAGGAATATGACAATAATCATTGGGGAACCGAGTTAATCTTTCTTGGTGTTCCTCATCGCTTTTCACATAATTTAGCAATGGCAAAATTTCGACTACCACTTTATCTGCATCATCGCGGCTAGAAATATACTCAATAGCGGTTTTGAGGTGACTGCTTTGTTTACTGTATATTCCAGTTCGGTATTTCTTGCCAACATCCTCGCCTTGTTTATTGATGCTGTAAGGGTCAATTATTTCGAAAAAATAACCTATAAGCTCAATAACATTAACAACATTGGGGTAGAAAATTACTTTTACGCATTCAGCATAGCCATCATAACTACTCTTGGTTGTATCGGTTAAGCCATTAGCTCGACCTGCTTCTGTTGCAACAACGCCAGGTAGGTGCTTAATAAATTCCTGCACGCCCCAAAGGCAGCCCCCAGCAAAATAAATAACTTCTCGTTCTTGGTCATCATTCTTATTATGTTGTTGTGTTTTCATATTTGGTCTTAACAAAACCTATAGATTATTGTAATAGCGAATAAAGCATTATCATTCTGTTTATTATATGTTCAGTTGTAAATCAATTATTAATTGAGAATGGTTATCATGTGTAATATTTTGTTTCGCTAAGATATAATCCTGATTAACCTAACGATTACTACCTTCAACTGAACCCTGCCTATCATACGATATATTCGTGTAGTTGTTCTAATATGTTAAGCCCACTGTATAGCACAAGTATGCGGAATGACTCTTTCTGCTAGCTGGTCATATGGTTGGCTGAGTGAAAAATAATCGTTTTTACAAATAGATAAAACAGTGTAAATAGAGAACATTAACATGATTCGAGTTGTACAAATCACTTTGCCCGCTTTGTTATTTAGCCTATCGACTTTTTCATCGGCCTCCGACGATATTCATGCCGGAAGTGATGAAGTAAGCACTAAAGTAAGTGAAGAAGTCAGTAATGATATTGAGAAAATTACGGTTGAGGGCTCAACCACGGCTAATACTAAACCTGTGGGAACCTTTGGTTCGCCAGTTTCTAATTTAGAATATGACCCACGCGTTGACCTACAGTCACGCAATATGGCAGAAGCTCAAGCCGATGTAACTATTCGTGGTGGCATTTTCGAAAATACTGGCTTTAGGGTGGGCAGCGCGACGTTACTTGATCCGCAAACCGGACATTATTTTGCTGAAATTCCTATTGCTCAGGAAATGTTAAGTAACGCTAATGTACTGACTGGCTCAGATAATGCGCTTCTCGGTGTTAATAGCTCGGTAGGTACTGTTTCCCGCGACTGGACACCAATAAAAACGGCAGGTAGTGCTTCAATTGGTTCAGGTAATAACAACTTTAATTTACAACGAGTATACAGCGGTGTAAGTATGGCACTTGGTGACTCTACCGATTGGAGTATAGGTTTTGAAGGTGAATACTCTCGCTCTGAAAGTGATGGAACTATAGAAAATGGCGATCATGATTTTCAACGTGCCTCTGGTCGTATTCAGTTAGTTGGGCCATCATCACAGACCGATCTGTTTTTTGGTTCTCAAGACAAATTCTTTGGCTGGCCAAATATGTACACGCCATTTAATGTCAATGAAACTGAAGACCTTGAAACACAACTATTGATACTTAATCATAAACAAGAATATGCACAAGACAGCACATTTGAAATTTCCACTTATTATCGTCGTAACAAAGATCATTATGTTTTTTCCCGTGAAAACCCTGATATTTTTGAAGCTTTTCACGAAACTGATGTTAAATCGATAGCGTTATCCGGTCGTCATGCACAAACCGCAGCCTTTGCACTGAATTATTCAACACAGTTTATAGCAGACAGCATTGAATCAACCACGCTTGAAAATAATTTTACCTCTCGTCATTATTACAAGCTCAGTGTATTACCTGAATACCAAATAGATCTACAAAACGATCAACGATTAACTTTCCGTCTTGGCGCTGCTTTTGACGATACTAACCGAGACGATTCACAAGTATCACTGATTGGTGATATAACGTGGGACACAATAAATGCTGACGATACCTCTCAAACGATTTATCTCTCTTATGCAGAAGCCAGTCAAGTAGCAGGTTATACCGCTATAGGTGGTAGTGATAGCGGTGGATTGTTCAGAAGTAACTATAATCTTGAGCGAGAAACGACTAAAAATATAGAACTAGGTTTGGCATTAGATCGCGAAACGTGGCGCCTTGATTCTGCTATTTTTTATCGACAAGATAATGATTTAACCGATTGGACTTATAGCTTGAGTTCAACTTCTGCTCGTTCTGCAAATCCAGTCGATATAGATACGTTAGGTTTAGAACTACTTGCGGTAAAGCGTTTCGACAACGCAGAAATAATCACTAGTTATACCTTCCTTGAAAAATCGGAAAATTATGGCGCTGCGGATATAGATGCTAGCTTTTATGCATTGAACTTCCCAGATCATCGGGTAACCTTAGGTGTTATTTGGCGTCCTACCGACATCGTTGAAGTGCGTGTTGATAATGAGTGGCGCAAACAAGAAGAAAATATTTTACGAAACAGTGACGACGATGCTTTATTCACCCACCTCTCATTAAAGGTTTCTCCTACGCAGATTAAAGGTCTGGATATTATGCTTGCAGCAGACAACCTTTGGGATGAATCTTTTGAAGAGATACCTGGTACACCGGGTCGTGGAGAGCAATACACTATCAGTGCTACTTACAACTGGTAAAATACTTTGCATCGGCCACAGCTTATTGGCTGGGGTCAAATTGACACTTATACCTGCTCCACTTGAAGATGCATGGTTCAGCTGGAATTAGAAACGCCTTTAGGCAAGGCATTGATTGAAGAGAATGGTTATTCCCTTGTCGAAATCAATAACGCAGCATACAGGTTTTCTAAACCAGCCCTATGGGGAAGACTGAGCAAATCATACTTTGCGTTACATTTCTTTTTAAGGGAATAACCCTTAATAAAAAAATGTGCCTTAATTATGAATCGCTCAGACTTCCTGAAATGAGCATCTACAAGTAGAACGGGTATATTATTAGAGATTTTTAATGATTTATCTAGTGATCCCTACGCTGATTTGGGCTTTTTCCTTTGGTCTTATTGGCAACGCGCTCAAAGGTATTGACCCACTTCAAATAGCAGATACCCGCCTGTTACTTGCGCTAATTGCTTTTCTTCCCTTTATAAAGTTACGTAACACCAACTGGCAAGAAAAGTGGCAGCTCATACTGCTTGGCGCACTTCAATACGGGGTAATGTACACCTGTTATCTTTCCGCTTTTCGTTATTTACCATCGCATCTGGTTGCGCTATTTAGCGTGCTTACGCCACTTTATATCGTTATTATCAACGATCTTCGACAACGTTGTTTTACGCCTTGGTATTTATTGGCCACGATACTTTCTGTTTTTGGCGCCGCGATTATAAAGATGGGCAATATAGACTCAAACGAAATTTGGCTAGGGTTTGGCCTGATGCAAATTGCTAATATGGCCTTTGCTTTTGGGCAAGTTTATTATCGCGATTGGAAAAAAAATCGAGCGAATATTAGTGACAGCTCTATATTTGGCTTTTTATACCTAGGTGCTGCAATTTTTACCACCATTGCTACGCTAGTAATTTCTCAGCAACCACCAATTCCATTAAACGCAACACCAACGCAGTGGTTCGTTTTAGTTTATATGGGGATAATTGCATCAGGACTTTGTTTCTTTCTTTGGAATAAAGGCGGAACTCAAACAAGTGTTGGTGTATTAGCAGCGTTTAATAATGCGGTTGTGCCACTGGCTATGTTTGCCTCCTTGTTTATTTTTGGTGAAGCTAAGGGTGGAACGCCAGAAGAAATTGGCAGGCTTGCCATCGGATCACTATTGATTGTGGGTGCTCTATTGATTGCAAAACGAAAATAATTAGCTAGTCTCAATTCGTTTGTTATTTATTCAGTATCATGCCTTCGATGGTTAAAAACCTAGGTTGAAAGGGCACTTATGTTTGATTTCTGTGCTCTAAATGTGACGACTGAATGTTAAATCGCCATCTAAATTTTTTAGATTCCGTATTAATGGTCTGATTTTAGTCAATTTTAAGCATATAACAGCTTGTTTAAATCACACTATTATTAGCTCTAGCCCTTTAAAATAATAGCTTGTAGGTTGTTTAGAACAAATATTAAACTGACGCTACGTGAATTCTGATTAACTTCAGCTGTTATTACAGGGGAATAATCACGTAGCGTGCTGTTTTAGCTCGTTATATTGGCTAACTTATCATCATCTATGTTTTGTTGATCACCTTAATCAACCTTTCTTCTTTTACCACTTTCAGCACGTTTCTTGTTTTCACTTTGAACATAAACGGTATCGGTTGTAGCCATACTTGCATGACCAAGATCTTCAGAAATATCCTTAAGAGGGCGCCCACGTTCAATTTCCATGCTGGCTCCGGTATGCCTTAACCAATGGGCAGAAGCTTCTTTCAATTTTAGCGCTTTGTTTTCACCTTCCGATCTACGCATATTTTCATGGGCTTGGTCAAAAACACTTTGTACTAAACGTCGTAAATGTCGAGATGTCATACCGCCTTGGCCACGGACTTTTTCAACAAGAATTGAATTTTCATTACTTGATGGCAAACCTAACAAACCACGGGAAGCACGATAACGCTCTAAAAAGGGCAAAAAGTCGATAGGAACCGTGATATCACGTAACTTACGGCTTTTACCAAAGACTTTAAGCCACCAATTTTCATCATCATCCTGCCAAAAGTGTCCCATTGTTGGGGACCAATTGGGTCGCTCAGATAGTTCTGAAATTCTTAAAAAGAGAGTTTTTAAGGCGGCAATAACAAATAAATTGCGTTCAAACATGGAGTTTTCATCAGCCATAGCAACAGCGGTGTCTAAAACATATTGCCATTGGCTAGCGGTTAAACGTTTGATTTCTTTGACTTGAGAATCGATGATAAAGTGACGGCAATCTTTTTTAGCAATTTGCGCAGGGTTACCAATACAAAAATCTTCAGCCATTAAATAGTTATAAAAAACGATAATGGCGGTAAACATTGATGAAAGTGTTTGTTGTGATGGACGATATTTCTTCTTATCAATAACGTAGTCAGCTTTTAGACTTTTAGGTGCTTGAATTTTGTATGGAAACCAAAGTTCATTAGCTGCAGAATAACCATTAGTTATTTTGAAACGTTCCTGATTTGACGTACCAATCCAGTCAACTGGTGGTTGCCAACAAAAGTCAGCATATTCAAGTAAGTCTGATTTACGTAATTGGTCTATTGGTTTTTTCTTTTCAATGAATGACCATAAAAGAAAACGTTCAACGTCATTTCTAAATCGCTCATAAGTATGTGCAGATTTGTTTCTACCAATATAAGTTAGGAAAATCTTTCCCCAATTAAATTGTTCAAGCCACCAGGGTTCATTTGATGAAAATATTTTATCTAACTCAGGATAGTCATCAAAATCGAAATCACATAAATCAACATATGGTGGATATAAAGGGACAGGCTTATTTAATAACATTATTTGTAAAACCAAGCAGATAAGGCAGATGAAGCTAGTTTAAATCATTATACCCACTATGTCCAATACTGAAGAGTATCGGACATAGTGGGCTATATAAATGCTAGGGTGGTTGTCCCTGTCGTTATTCAGATTAGAAAAAGTTTAATAATGGTTTCCGATCATCATTTCATTATACCAAATATTCACTCTGACTTATCCTCGTTATATTGGTGTTTCATGTTTTTCACTGCGGTGCAGCTGCTCCTCGTTCATCACTTTAAACACCAAATGAATAAGAGTTGATTATTCACAGCTGGTAACGCTACGCATCACCAAGCTGAAAATTAATCTAAATAATTTTAGTACCAAAAAGTTTATCCAGGAACAACAACCGGTTTTGATTTTGGTACTATTTAATTTTTATAAACATTGCGTTCGTACTTGCCCAATAAGCTAATAAAGTACCAAAACAAAAAACACCTCCATTTGGAAGTGTTCCCTAAGTTCTTAACTTCTACAGGTGTAGCCGTTATGGCTACCTTTAAATTGACTACATTATAACCTATTGACCTGCCATATAATCCAGATTATCACGCTGACTCTTATTTCGTGGCTGTCTTAAATGATCTTTTGTCTTCGATGTAGCTGCAACATAAACAGCATCAACCTGACCATTTCGAGTCATTCTTTTTGCTATATCTATTGATGTAAATGTACTATTCCCAGCTAATTTAACCGCTGAAATATTACCATCACTATCTGCTTTTGCGTCTATAATCTTTCGTTTATCAGTCATTATTATCCCCTTAAAGCATTAGTTTTCATTGATATAATCTGCTTTAATGTTCCTATTATATCAACAACAACTCTATGAGAATATAAAATCCCCCTAAATACCCCCACTGTAAACTATTGAAAAACAATGTATTTATGTTTTAACGCGTATTAATATACGATATTAATGAAAATATGTTTCGCACTTCCTCTTCTTTGTTGCTCACTTTAAACAAAAAATAATATATGATGCTCGAATGCTAATAAAAATATTTTCAGACGAACCTGAATTTCAAGAACGTATCAATTTACTCAGATTGAAATATAAGACAGGTGCAAACTCGAAAGCAGCTAAAGCCGCACTAAATGAGTTTTATGAATTAGAAATTTAATGCGAAATATTGCGTGGTCAAAATGAATCGATGTCAGATGAAATTGAAAGGTTAAGAGAATTGCTTAGTCATGTTTCAAAGCAGAAGTACCACAAGCGATACCATACACGCCCCAAAACTCCACAGTTAACCAATTAAAAAAGGGGGCAATAATAACAATCCCCCGTAAACCGCTGAATTTAGGCTCAAGGATTAGTTATAACCTCGAATATAATTACAGGTGACAAAATCGTTATAAAGTGTCTCGTAAGAGACTTTAAATGGTACAGCCTTAACCTTTAACTTCTCATCATCTGTTGATAGGCCGTTATATTGATCTTTGTTAGTTGTCTGCACTCTTTCCTGCCGCAATAGACTCTTATCCATTCGTACCTCCATTTATCGTTAATTTGCTTACCATAGCGTTGATTATATGCAGTTAATTATGCACCATCAAAATATAATTCGATGGTGCATCGGGTGATTAGTCAAGCAGTCTTACAATGACAGCAGTACCCATACCGCCGCCGATGCAAAGTGATGCCAGTCCTAACTTGTTACCACGTTTTTTCATTTCATGCATCAAAGTGACGATGATCCGGTTACCTGAGGCACCCAACGGATGTCCTAACGCAATAGCACCACCATTAACATTGGTACGTTGTTTTAGGTTATCCAAATCTTCATCGTGCTCAGCACATAACTTCTTCATTACACCTAATGCTTGAGCGGCAAAGGCTTCATTGAGTTCCAGCAATTCGATATCAGAAAATTTAAGATTGGCTTTAGCCAGTGCCAGCTTTATTGCGGGCACTGGACCCAGTCCCATTACGGTTGGATCGACGCCTACTTGAGCATAACTCACCAACTCGGCAACAGGATTAAGCTTATGCTTATCAACAGCTGCCTGCGAGGCAACTAAAATTGCAGCGCCGCCATCATTAACACCTGAGGAGTTGCCTGCGGTCACAGTACCTTCTTTTTTAAAGGCGGCTCGCATTTTAGCTAAAGATTCTTGTGAGGCATCTTGGCGCGGATATTCATCTGTAGCCACGACAGCAGTCTTGCGGCGCACTGTTACTTCAACAGGCACGATTTCATCGCTAAACTTGCCGGCTTCTATGGCGCTAACAGCACGGCGTTGGCTTTCTAAGGCAAATGCATCTTGCTCTTCACGACTAACACCGACTTGTTCCGCAATATTTTCGGCGGTAATGCCCATGTGGTAGTTATTAAAGACATCAGTCAGGCCATCGGTGATCAGCGAATCAGCTAATTCCAGATTGCCCATCTTGCTGCCAAAACGAATATCTGACGTTACGATATAAGGGAAACGTGACATGTTTTCACCGCCACAGGCCATCACAAGGTCGGCATCACCGGCCTTGATGCGTGAAGCAGCATCCATGACCACCTTCATGCCACTGCCACAAATCATGTTAACGGTATAAGCAGGAATTGTCTCGGGAACCCCAGCTGCAATAGCGGCTTGACGACCAGGTCCCATGCCCTGCCCGGCAGAAATAACGTTACCCATAATCAATTCATCTAATTGGTCTGGATTGACATTGGCTTCCACCAAGACACCTTTAACGGCTGCTGCAGCTAGATTAGCGGCCGGTACCGATTTTAATGCTCCGCCAAAACTTCCGATTGCGGTACGTTTTGCTGATACTAAATATACTTTATTCATCAATAATTCCTTTATTAAGTCTGTAAGTGTGTGATGTACTGGGATTAGTGCATGTATTGGCCGCCATTAATATTAAGCGTTTCACCTGTGATATAAGCCGCATGATCGCTAGCTAGGTAGCTGACTGCCTTGGCAATTTCTTGTGGCATAGCCAGACGACGCAGTGGAATTTGCGCCTTAATAGAATCGAGAATTTCATCTTTCAATACATTAACCATAGGTGTTGCCGTGTAACCTGGGGCAATCACGTTGACTGTCACGCCACTACGGGCAGATTCTAGCGCCAATGATTTTGAAAAACCTATCATACCGGCTTTGGCAGCGGCATAGTTTGCCTGGCCAAATTGTCCTTTAAGGCCATTGATAGAGGAGATATTGATAATGCGTCCGCTGCCTTGCTCACACATCGGGTAAAAGACAGGCTGGGTAACATTGAACAAGCTGTTAAGATTGGTGTTGATAACATCGTTCCATTTATCAAAAGTCATGCGCTTAAATGCAGAATCTCGAGTAATGCCAGCATTGTTAACCAAGACATCGATAGTGCCATAGTCCTTCATTACCTGCTTTAATATCTCAACGCAGCTTGTTGAATCGGTGACATCTAGGGCTAAAAGATTTAGTTTACCCGAGTCAAATGATTCATCTTCAAGCCATTGCATTGCGACATCCTCTTTGCCCGGGCGATGAGTGGCCAGTACTTTATAACCATCTTCTAGCAACTGACGACATATCTCCGTGCCAATTCCACCCATAGCACCAGTAACTAAAGCAATATTCATATTTTCCATAACGAGCCTCCATAGCTTCTTAAGGTAATATATTCTTCTCATTATCGGAGCTTAAATTAATTGCCGATATGGCAGTTAGCCCCGATGGTTTATTAAACGCTTATTTACGGTAGACCCTACAACTCCTAATATCACTTTCTTCCAGTCTTGCTACTACTTTTCAAAAACCAAGCACGTTTAGTGTGTTTTAAATACAATTCCAGTGCGCCTTTTTTCATCCTGTGTATAACTTAACAATGATCTGTGACGATAATATGACACTAATTTTTATTTGATAATTTAAGTGTAAGGTGGTCAGGCTAGTCAGTTCAAATGGTTATATTAACGCATTAAACAGCATGTTCTTACTGCGTTGACTACCCCACGACTAACAGTATTACAATTATCATACCACAATGTAACTTATTGTTTTATAGCAACTAATTTATTTTGCTATCGTGTTTTAATAATGAATCTGTGATTAGATGGTGCGTAATATCCAGCCGATGCACTATTTAGCACCTGATAAATTGTTGCCTTTACGGCAGTAGAATAGTGGTCTTGTACCACTTGGGTATTCACCCCACCATGCTCTATCGTTGGTGAATGGAACACAAAGGGGCGTTGTTTACTCAAACGCTTATGAAAAATTATCAAAGGGAAAACAATTAGCTCGCAGCGAAAAAGATATAGGAATCCTAAAATGTTTGAGCGGTTCTTAAAAGAAAATCATGGCACTAATACAATAGGTATACCGACAGTATGAGCAAGTTTATTTGCAACACTGCCAAATAAAGTATCAACAACACAAGATCTTCCATGACGGCCAACAAACAACATAACTGCATGTGTTTCTTTAACTTCTTCTTTTATGATAACTGTTGGGTCTCCCCAAAATAACTCAGTGCTGATGTCCATTGCTACACTGTTATATTTTTCTACCAACGGCGTTAATACCTTGGCTCTAACGGATATTTCTTCCGCTTCCTTATCTAATACTGGTGGAGCCGCACCTTCAATAATCATAGGATGTAAATATGGCCAATCTATGACAGTAACTAGCTTTATTTTAGCATGTGTTTTTTCAGCTAAACGAATTGCTCGATCAGCAGCACGGTCTCCCCATTGGCTTCCATCAACAGCAACGAGATACAATGATTTACTCATGTTAACTCTCCCAATAACTTATATTCTGAATATGATTTATTTAACCCTCTCGTTATAGCCATAATACGGGTAATCAATTCTTTTAAAAGGAATTAATTAATAATTAGACTATAAAAAAGTCACTAAGTTGACCAATTCAGTCACTGTCATCACATCGTTAATATGCCCCTATACACCTGAGCCGTTATTGACGCTTTCGATATTTAGGATCTGTCCAACACTTAGGTAATTCTTCTCCTGAAAGAAAGATTAAATCCACTTTATTAAATTCTTGAGGATCTTGTAATTCTTCACCTACTTGATAACTTCCTAAAACTTTATCGTGAAATAAATTAGTTAAATCACAAAGGTTTTCTACATCTACTATATCGCCGTTATTTCTATTTTTTAAGAACATACCAGACTCCTATAGATCAAACGTTGTCTCAGTTTTCTCAATTACTATAATGTGTATATATCTGCATCTGAGCGTTTATGCATTTCACCTCGAGCAAGCAAACCATTAATTGCAGTTTGTACTTGATCAATATTATGAGAATACCTTTCATTAGCAAGCCACTGATTACAAATACGCTGTGCTGAAGCTGATGCTGTTGGGTGAATTGAAAGGTAATTGATAATACCTGTTTGAATTTCACTGTGGATGTCTAACATTTTCATAATCACAACCCTCATTTTATAGTATTCCTTAAATAAGTTTAGTTTGATTTAGAATATTTTTCCTACGCTCATTACCTTTGTTTTTACATGTTAACTTCTAAGGATTGTAATTAAGCTCAACACTAATCTATTCACTAAATAAAAATTATAAAAAAGCCTCAATAAAGAGGCTTCGATAAGAGTTAGAACAAGTTTTGCAAAACGTTAGCTAGGTTTACGCGCCAATATTGTCGCAAACTGTAATTTGGCGCCGTTGTGCATAGTACCTACATCTTCATTGTACTTAATGAATTCCCATCCTTTATAAGTTTCACGTAATTGATCCGCTTTTAGGGTGAATGGGAAACCAACAGGACATGGGTGTTCTTCAGTACTCATGGCGCATACAATCAAGTTATAACCACCGGCCACTGTACGCTTTTGCATATCGGCAATAATATCATCAACACGAGTTGGATCCATAAACATTAACGTTACAGTACAGCTAATAAAACCATAGTCTTCACTAAGGTTCGCATTGTTAATGTCGTACACTTGCGCCTTAATATTGTTCATCTTCTCTTCATTAATAATGCTTTGTAGCATACTAATGGCACCGGGATTAACATCTATGGCGGTTACATTAAATCCGAGTTGGCCAAGGTGAACAGCGTTTCGTCCATTTGAACAACCCATATCTAACGTATCGCACGGCTCAATAATTTTACACGCTTCTACCACTTCACTGTGTGTAGGGCTTAAGCCGTAACGGCTATTTAGATCAACTACCATGATAACTCTTAATTTTTGAAATGAGGACGATTATCTTACTACTAATCTTGTCTAATTAACCTTGAATGGTCACGTTTTGATGAGGTAGATCAATATTTATTTTTCTCACTTTAGCCGACATTAATTACAATTGTTAATTCAGTTCAAGCAAGGCTAAAGCGACATTGTGCTTAAGTATATGTTCTTGTTTAAGCGTCTTTCTATAGGTTCGTAGGTTTTCAAATACATTTTGCCAGCGAGCAACTTCTTGATCAGGAATAGTGCTTATCTTTTTTTGTAAAAAAGAGATTGAAGCGCCCTGCTTATACCATTCTTGTTCGTTGCCAGATAATTCCATCGTGATTTCATTTTTATTTTCAACGGTTAACCAATAATCGGCATCACTAGTCAATGCTATTTCAATTCCTTTAGGGTCTAGATCACTAAAACAAACTAAGGGAATATGTCCTTTAAAACGACGAAAAAATTGATAACTGGTGTTAGTTGTTTGTTGTGCTTTAACATCACCTCGATAAAGCCACAAAGCCTTACTTAAATCGATATTACTTTTGATAGAGGCTAAATTAATCGCATTGAGATTAGCCATTACAGTAAGGTTTTCAACTAAAACAATGGCCGAGTGTTCAATAGACTTTATCTCTTCAGCTTTTATATAGATGCCTAACGAAGTTAACGGAGATATTTTGTGGCATTTTTGATTAACGTTTATATCAGTTAAACTATTAATTAAAATGAAATCTTTGCTAACAGCGTAACTATTTTCTTTTTCATTTCGATTTGTTTCTGCTGTAGCAAGTCTGTCTTCTTTACTTGGATACGGATCATTTCTTATATCAACACCATGACTACTCTGCACTTCATTAGTCAGCGCTAAAATATCAGTAAGACTAAACGTCAACCATTGTTTAGTAAGATCAAACTGACCAAAGTGAAACTCTTCATACAACCTTGTTGCAAGCGCAGAATTTTTTATTCGTCCGCCGTTGATATTTTTTTGAATGCTTTTTTGAATTTGATGTTGTGCGAACTTATAAAGGGTTTTGTTTATTGCTGTTTTCATTTTGCATTCCTTTGCGACGACACTATAAATTTTACTAAGCGCTTAACTGAGTTTTAATTCGGTTTTCAATTAGGCGCTTAGTTCGGCTTTTAATTCAGCTCTTAGTTCGATAACTACATCACTATAACCGTAGTTATCTGTAGTGCCTCTTACCGCAACGCCTTTCATTTTTATATTCAAAGCATTTTGCTGAGCGCTGGTTAATTTACAATAACAACTAAAGACCAATTCAATCCAGGCTTTGGGTGCAATGGTTTGTGATTGATCAAGCCACATATTTTGAAACTCTTGATAAAAACTCAGCGCTGAAATAGCGCAGTTATTAATGATCACGCGTTCAAACAATAATTCAGTTTGTTGTTCAAAAAAGTCTTCTTCTGCAGCAATTCTTTCAATTGGTTTTACGCTGACTTCGCTAGTTTCTCTTGCTTTAATTGGCGTAACGACACTTTGTTTACGCAGTGATTGCACCAATTCAAGTAAAGGTTGTTCAATATCCGTTTTCTTGGCATCAACATAACTTTTAAGCGGCATTGGTGGTGCGTATTTTAATGTTTCAGGTAAATTTGGTAACTCAAAAAGATTATCATCCAAGCTAAATTCTGGGTGTTTACGTAAAAAACGCGCCATATTACGTAATTGGCTGGCTTGTTTTTCATCACGACGTAAGCGAAACAAACTAATGCGCATGTTATCAATGATCAAACGCAGCTTAGGTAATATTTGGTTATACCAGTAAACAAAACTCGTTATTTTACGAGCAAACTCATTTGGGCAAGCCAGCCAATCAAGCCATTCATAACAGTCATGTGGGTCTATCTGTTGCAGCTCATTTAGTAATTTTTGCGCATGAGATAAGTAACGTTCATTTTGGCGTATTTTGTTAGACAAGCTACTTACGAAACCAAACTGACTGACAATAGCAAAATGCATTGTGTCTAAGTTATTGTTTAAGCTATCTTTTGTTTCATAGAGTAAATCATCGAGTTGATCTAGATAATACTCGGCATCTTCTTGCTCTTTAGACGTAATGGCTAATTGATAATCGATAACGACTTCATCAATTGCATCAATCACTTTACCCATATCGGTAAGTTGTCGATAGCTTGATTGTTTGCGCATCAGTCGATTTAACATGCGCTTAAGATCGGTTGTTACTCGATACTCGCTAGGAGAATCATCAGGTCTGATCAAGCCAGATTTATGTAACAAACTAAGGGTGTTAGCATCTTGATCGTCACTTGCTATCGAGCCATAAACATAAGCATTGGCAAGCAATTCATTGTACGCACCAATTTGTCTGAGTAAGCTTGCTACCTGATTTGAATCAAAACCAGCCATTAGAACTCTCCATTAAGGCTTGTCATTAAAAAAGTAACTCATCTTGTTGGCTTTTTTCTTGTTCAGGTAAGCTGATCAGCTCGGCATCATTTAAAAACTCAATCAGTAAATAAATTAAGTCAAACCGTGCGGTGGCATAATATCGACTGCTACCGGTATTTTTACGGACAAAATAATGCATTTCTTCAAGCTTTTGAAAAACCATCACTAATTGCTCACGCGTTTCAGTTTTATTGGTTTTGAAAGGCTTTATTGATGTCAGTCTACGTAATTGCTCACTCAAGGTTTGATCATGTTCAAAGGGTTCGAATAGCTCATTGATATTCAAAACAGATTTAGCACGAATAGGTAAATCAGCTTGCGTTGCCGTTAACAGTAAATCTAAAAATTCGACTAAAGGTCTGAAGGTGCTGCGCATTTCACTAAATAAAATACTGAGTTCGTGATGGTTATTTTCATCGACCTGATTAAATGTACAGTAATAAGCATCGGCGCTATCAAGGTAGGTTAGTTTTCTATCTAAATTAGCTAAAAAGTCATTCACTTTGTCATTATGACTTTCAGCTTTTAAGTACAAATATTCGGCTTCATGCGCCGTTTGACAGATAACTGCGCCACAAAGTAGCTTTTGAATACTTTCTTTAAACATGACTTGGCTCCCCTGCTTTATCTTCTTGTGCACTTGTTACTGTTTGATTACGTTGCGCGAGTAATTCGTCTAAACGAGATTGTGGAATATCTGCATGATAAATTTTGTTATCTTTTAACTTATAATGACGGTGATATAAGGACAAAATATGGCGATCTGTTGATGGAGATGCAGATAACATACTGATATGGTTGTCATTAAACATTTGTAATAACAGGTCAATATTTTCTGCTGCCAGTTCGCCAAGCTCATCAACCGGTAAAATTATTTGGCTAGCATGTTTGCTGTCACCACGTAACATCGCTAATAAACCGGCGAATAAAGACAACATAGCTAGATAAGATAAACCTGTTGAGCTCACTTTTTTAAGCTGCTTAGCATTACGCGCGTGTTTTACTTGGCCTTTTTCGACAATAGTAAATTCTAAATCAAACAAGTTATTGTGCGCTAATACAAAACCTTCGTTGGGTAAGTAACTTGCCAGCTTTTGCATAGCGAATACTAAATCATCGGGCACATCCCCCAAACCATCACGCAATTGATCTTTATATAACTCAAACACTTGTGCAAATTTTTGCAAAGGACCCCAGTAATCTAGCTCTTCTTGCTTCATTACTGTGGTTACACTGATATCGGCTAAGGCCTCAAAATGTGCTAACGCAGTCACTTTAGTGGATAAACGTTTACCAATTTGTTTGATACGGCGACCAAAGTTTTCAATGTGCTGATAAAACTCGTTAATCATGGTGGCATTAACAGTAACCAGTTGATAAGTACTTTGCTGCTTTTGTTCGGCACTATTTAACAATTCGCTAATAGGCTCGCGATACTTAAATAAAGCTTTTGCACCTGAGAAGTTGTCGTTATCAAGCAGTAGTTTTTGCCAGTTTTCATAAAGCTCACTGCCAGAGTGATCTTTTCTAAAACGTTCACTAAAGGTATTTAGTTGCGTGGTCAAACGTTTTTCAATGGTTTTAAATTGTTGATAAAAATCATGACAAAAACTGACGGTTAAATCCGCTTGGTTTGCTGGTTCTTGCTCAGATAGTTCACTATCAATCGCTGACATTTCACACAGGCGTTTATTATCATTGAGTTGAACGAGTAAATCATCAGTTGCTTGTTTTTCTTGATTATTTTTTCTGATTAACAGTTTTAAGTCATTAATTTTTGCTGTCAGTTCAATATTACTGTCTTCATGATTTGACTCTAGATTACGCTTGGTAATTTTTCGGTTTTGGTTTTCTTCAACCAAAGCATCACGGTGACAGTAACGTTCTTTAATAAAACTTTGATAGTCTCGTGCTTTTTGGGCAAACACTGCACATTGCTGAAGGTCTTGTTCTAAAAGCACGCGCTTAGCAATACTTTTATCGACTTCACCTTCAGGATCAAGATGTTTAATATCACTGGTTTGCTGCTTTTTAAGTTCAGCGGTACGTTGCTTGGCATTAGTTTTTAATGTGACTAGTTGTTCAGATAATAATGTTAATTGATTATCTCTATCACTTTCAACCACCATGCATTTTTCTAATTTATCATTAGTCAATTCATGCAATTGCTCCGCTTTATTTTCTTCAAAGCTGTGCTGCTTTTTATCAAGGGTTTTTAATTGTTGATTAAAACTTTGTAACTGTGTCTCAATCGTTTGGCGATGAGCTTTAATGGCTAGCTGTTTTTTTACTACCAGGTTTTCTTGTTGTGTTTGCAACTGACCTAAAGTTAATTTTTTTTGATTTACACTTTGTGTATGTTCACTCACGCTAATTTTTAACTGATTAATCTCTTTAGCTATAAATTTAAGATGTTCATCAAGCTGAGAAATTTTATCTGTTTGTGTTTGTAACTTAGTTTCTATTATTTGGCGCTTTTCTCGTAGCTGCGCTTCGTCTAAAAATAATGAATCGTCACAAGGCAGTTGTTGTAAATCTATCGATAAACCATAAAGACTTACCGGAGTATTGTTACTCTCTAGCCACTGCGGATTTAAATCAGTACGCGAAAGTTGCTCTGTAGTAAGTAAACGACCAATAGTATTTTGCCAATCAGCGGCTTGAGGTTCGTTATTTAGGTAATGGTGCAAAGAGTCAGCTTGTGGCAGCAGTTGTAATTCAACTTGTTGATAATCTTGTCGTAATTGTTCAAGATAACGATTTGCTTCACTGCGCAGGGTTAATTGCTGATCTTGTCGTTTATCTAATTGATATTGCTGTTTTTGCAGGGTTGACTCGTGTTGCAGCAATTGATTATAACTTTGCTGTGCCTGAGATAACGCTTGTATGTTTTCTTCAATATCACTCGTTAACTGTGTAGATATTACCGGCTGTGTTAATTGCTGTTGAGCACTACTTAATTGATGTTGTAAGTGTTGCTGATCTTTTTGTAGCTTCAACTCTTCTTTATGAAGTTGGGCATTAAGCGATTGTTCTTGTTGATGAAAAACTTCATTGATATGTGCTAGTTGCACATTCGATTGGCTAGTAATTAGGGCTGACTTTTCTTTATTACTGCTGAAGGCTTTAAGTTTTTCTACTTCAATTTTTTGAATCAGCTTATCAAACTTTTGGCCTATTTTGGTGATATTACCTTCAAAAGCATCAATAACGGCAATAACTTCA
>MAAC01013536.1_pt1 | contig 25226 bp, 20 predicted proteins | sample 1115981 | NCBI WGS metagenome assembly MAAC01 (sample SAMN04961126, study PRJNA320927) | seawater metagenome | isolation source: sample BD02T64 sea water enriched with oil for 64 days | place: USA:Gulf of Mexico | collected 2013-07-27
ATTTATGGCCCTGAAGACATTGCAATAGATCAACAAGGCCGATTATACGGAGGTACTCAAGACGGGTTTATTAAACGAATACTAACGGATGGCACCGTTGAGACCTGGGCAAATACGCAAGGTCGCCCCCTAGGTTTACATTTTGATAGTAACAACAACCTAATTGTGTGCGATGCATACAAGGGATTGCTATCCATTAACCCTAAAGGAGAAATTACCACGCTAACAACCGGTGCTGATGGTATTCCTTTTGTTTTCACTGATGATGTTGATATTGCAAGCGACGGAAAAATCTACTTTACCGATGCATCAAGTAAATGGAATCAAGCGAACTTCATGCTCGATTTACTAGAGACCAAACCTTACGGACGCTTTTTGGTATACAACCCAGCAACCAAAGAAACAACAACCCTTATTGATAACATGTACTTCAGTAACGGCGTCGCCTTATCTCAACAGGAAGACTTCGTGCTCATAAATGAAACCTGGCGTTATCGAATCATCCGATATTGGTTAAAGGGCGACAAAGCAGGGTCTCATGATATATTTATCGACAACTTACCAGGCTTTCCTGACGGTGTTTCGAGCAATCGCAATGGCCGATTCTGGGTAGCCTTTCCCACATTACGTCTCCCAACGATAGATAAATTATACCCATCACCTTGGCTTAAAAATATCTCAGCCAAGCTACCAGCATCACTAAAACCCAAACCTATTGATTATGGGCTAGTGCTTGCGTTGGACGAAAAAGGCAACATAGAAGGCAGCTTACATGATCCTTTAGGAGAGACACTAAAGGAGATCACGTCCGCCCAAGAGCACAAAGGGCACCTGTACCTTGGCACGTTACACAACGATAGAATAGGTCGCCTTGACTTAAAACTTATCGAATGGAATAAATAATCGTTACCAAAATCCACAACAAATAAAAGGCATATTATTATCAGGGGGCACAACTGATAACAATATGTCTAGCGATCAGCGTCAACCAAAACCGTTGCTTTATCGCCAGCAGCCCCCCCTAAATGACCAAACAGTCTACATGGTAGACCTATCACGCTATACTCAAAGTAAGACTATAATTAATGGCAGTATTTCCCTATGAGCAGTAAACAAAACCTAGTAAACATATCTCATCCAAATGACGTAACCACTATCAATAGTCAATCGGAGTGTGATCCAACTGAAGTGGGTTTAACATCCGCCCAAGTGGAAACCATTTGGAATGCTATCGTCAAATGCTACCAAAGCAGACTCCACCCTGCGATAACCATATGTATTCGACGCCATGGAAAAATCGTTCTAAACCGCGCAATTGGTCACACTCACGGCAACGGACCAAACGATTCATCTCACGCTGAAAAAATACGTGCGACACCAGATTCACTCTTTAACCTTTACTCCTCCTCTAAAGCCATAGCGGCGATGATGATTCATCACCTTGATGAAAAAGGCTTAATACACCTTGATGAGCCCATTTGTCATTATTTACCCGAATTCTCAGAAGGGCCGAAACGATTTATTACCGTTCGCCATGTATTGACACATCACGCGGGAATCCCAAAAATCCCTGCCAACGCCCTCGACCTCGATAATTTGCACACGCCTGGTGCGATACGGAAAATCATGGCAAATGCGCCTATGCAATGGGCCGCCGGACGAAAAATGGGATATCACGCGATTACAGGTGGGTTTATGATGGGAGAGCTAGTGGAAGCGATCACCGGAATGAGCATTCGTGAATACCTTCATAAAAACTTTTTAGAGCCACTTAATTTTAACACCTTTAATTTCGGCATCTCCAAAGACCGAGTATCAGAAGTTGCTCCAAATGTTTACACCGGATACCCGATTCCACAATGGGGAGAAAACATTGTCACGAAAGTGCTGGGGGTAACCTACGAAGAGGCTATCGAAATTTCTAATGACCCTCGTTTTCTAACCGGCATTTTACCTGCCGCAAATGTTATTGGCACCGCTGAAGAGACCTCTCGTTTTTATGAAATGCTGCTACGAGGAGGTGAGTTAAACGGTGTTCGAGTATTAAACCCCGAAACTATTCGTAGAGCCACGGCAGAACAAACTCACGCGACGTTTGACCGAATGCTAGGACTGCCTATGCGATATAGCCTTGGCTTCATGCTAGGAAGATCTCGCTTAAGTTTGTACCAAGGCGATACACCAAAAGCTTTCGGTCACTTAGGGTTAATTAACGTTGTTGGATATGCAGATCCTGAACGTGATATTTCTGTTGGTATACTAAACAATGGAAAGCCCGGCATATCAACGAAGATGATAAGTTTTTGGATGGCATTAAGAACAATAGCAAATACAATCCCGAAAACGCAGGCTCAACCCTGAAGAAAATAGGCACCATACAGAGCATTATAAAGGTAGATCAACAACCATCTATGTTTATAATGCTGGCCCAGGCATTTATTAAATTCTATAAAAAGTGTACAGAAATAACAGACCGCACAATGTCGACGTCTCCTGACTGGGTCTAGCCGTCATACGTTAAGCTCAGCTCTCAACGTCTTGGTTAACCCTTTAATTACTAACCCATAAGATTGATCAATCATCCGCATCAACTCGCCAGCTGGCACATCTCCAGGCAAACAGACAGTATTCCAATGCTTTTTATTCATGTGATAGCCAGGTTTAATCGATTCAAAAACATCACGTAATGCCTGCGCCTCATCTGGCTCACATTTAAGATTAATATGTATTGCGTCATCAGCATGCTCAGATACGATTGCAAACAGCTTTCCTTTTACTTTAAACACCATCGCATCAGGGCCAAAAGGATACGTTTCTTCTGCTGCTTTCTTTGCCAACAAATAGGCCTTTATTTCAGATAACCTCTCCATTAACAAATCCCCCTCACATTAAGCGCCACAACGTAGTTGAACCAATTAATGCTGTTTAATATAATTTTGCATCGAGAATGGCTTCGCTCTAACAGCCTCCATAATCTCTTTAACAGGCCCGAGCATACTCTTTTCAATGGTAAAAAGTTCCTGCTCAAAAGCTTTCTGCTGCTTTCGCTCCAGTGCTTTCCATTTTTCATGGGTCGGTATGTGACGGGTTTGATTATAAACCTCAAATACCGGTAAAAAGTAATGCTTCGACTCACAGCTCAACGGCAGACTATCCATCAATACAGCCATTCGGATACAACCCTCTGCAATACGCACCTGATCATCAAGCAAACTGGATGCAATCACATTCAAACTTTCAAAGATATAATCTATTTTTTCTTGAGCCGCCAGAGCATGGGTTGCATCCTCTTCCTCTTTTGCAATCTTTTCAGCTTTCTGTGCAGCAAACACTTTTTGCCACGTACGCCAGGCAACCACAATTAAAACAAGGACAACCAACAACATCGTAGCAATAACAAAATACCACATAAATCACCTACTCAAACAGAATTCAGATTAACGCAAAGAGTCCTATAATACGCTAAAATTAGCTAACTCCAAAATCCAACCAGCAGCGAATAGCCATGACTCTAACCTCACATACCTTCGCAACCACTCGCAGCAAACTTAGTCCGCCAGCTTTACTTTCCCTACTTTCCTTGATCCTTTTACTAGGCTGCAGCCCCCCCCCTGATTCACAACAAATAAGTGACCATATTTACAGCATTGCTGAAGACGTTGAGAATAAGAATGCTAATGATATTTTGGATCGTCTTAGCGGTACCTTTAGTGCAAAACATTTACGTACAAAAAAAGACACTCAGCGCCTACTTATGTTCAGTTTCTTAAAGTACAAACGTATATCTGTTTTGCTCACAAACATAAAGGTTTCAATTGATGAGATATACCTCGACCAAGCAACCGCCACATTTAACGTAATTGCTACCAGCAATTCAGCGGGCGGAGCAAACCTGATCCCCAGCGAAGGTCAAGTCTATCGTTTCACTACAGATTGGGAAAAAATTGATAGTGAATGGTATTTACAACAAGCTTCCTGGAAACGCGCATTTGAATAACATATGCAGATAACTCTGAGCGTAAACCCAACTCTACCAACTTCGCATCCCAGCATTCTTAACGCCAATCCAATCTTGAGTGATCTGTAGACCCTGAAAAAGCTCAACATCTCGAACTCCCGTTTTTGCTAATTTAGCTTGTGCAGACAATAGTTTTCTATACACCTGTTTTTGACTATGAATATCCATAATATCTCGTAGGGATGCATAATTATCTTCTTGACGCCTCATCAATACATAACTTGGCACAGAGTCACTCGAGTCGACCCGTAACTTTTGCTTCATGCGTAAGTAAGGAAGCGGAGCATCCAAAGCCGTTTGCCGCTGCCGAGATGGCCGCACAAAAGACGTTTGTTTAGAGAGCGCAACAACATAAGATTTCGCATCATGCCTTACTCTTGACTTCATGAAGAGATATTCAACGTCAGGCGATACACCAATATCCTTGATCGCATGCCCTTCTAGTGTCATGTACTCTCCAATCACCACCTCTAACACCCCGTTATTTAACGGCGTTGCATCCTTATACTTACCTACACCACGGCTTCGCTCACCAATCACAACACCTTGTTTTCTGCCCTGCATTGCAGATGCGAAGACCTCCGCCGCACCTGAAGTAGAACGATCAACAAGCATCACAATCGCCCCGCTATACAACTTGTCTCCAACATACTCAACAACAGAAATTGCACCATCAAACTCTTTTTTCTGCACTAATAAGCCTGATCCAAATAACATTTTCGAGATAAAAATAGCATCACCAATTGACTCCCCTGCGTTCCCCCGCAGGTCGACCACCAAACCAGCCACACCCTTCTTCTGGAAATCCTTCACTCTGTTTTCAATTTTTTCTTGAAGCACGTTATTACTTGTAATCTCGCCATCAAAGTTAGGCAACGTTAACACCGATACACTTGTTGCAACCCCTCCTGCAAGTATTGGAAATGTCTGCGAGGAAAAGGATCGATTTTTGTCACCAACAGATACAAAAGGTAGCTCACATTCATGAGGGCCCTGCGATACTGACCGTACATTTGGCGTCGGTATGGAGGGGGACGATCGATTGAGACTCTTTTGTGCAGGTAAGTAAGTAGCATCTACTCCAACAAGTTGAGCATAAGCAGCTACGGCATATTCCAACAATTTCCCATTATCAAACTCTTGCAAACACGCTTGCTGTTGTTGGTACGCATTTAGGGCTCTTTTTGCAACACTACTCCAGCGCTCTCCAGCAACCATATCAGGCAACCCAAAATAAAATACTTTATCTCGCCAGCGTTGCCGCAACGCCTTGTCATTATCCGCCCAGCTTTCTGGTTTATGATATTTTACTTTAGGACGCATAGGCGGCTCATTCTTCAACCAGTACAAGGCTTGATCAACGGTGATAGCCATCCGCCAATTCACAACGTCATATAAACTTTTAAGTGCTTCGGGCTCCCCTGCCAATAATTTCTGATACAAACTATCCGCTGCTTGCATAATAACATCGATGTCTTTTTGCAACATAAAGTCTCGGTATGGATCAAGTAAGTTGAGAAATGTCTTCATCCACGTTTCAGGGGTTACTTGAAATGAGACTTCATCCACCACACGATAACTATCAATTACCTGAATCGCCCTTTGAAACTCAGTTCCCGCCGAAACAAAGGGGCCTTCCGCTAACACCGTCAACGCACCCTCTTTCGCACTAGTGGCTTTCGATGGATATTTTAAAATAGAATGCTGAAGGCAGGCAGACAACCCAAACAATAAAATACAAACCGTTATTACTCTTATAACTAGCAAAACAAACTTCCCTATTATTTCCATACGGCACACATAGAGATTCATTATGCTTGAGTCATACCCTCTGTCAACTCCCTGCATGGGCTGATTTATTCAGCCTCTAGGTTATTGGCGTTATAACACTCCCCACCCAATCGACCATACTCCTTCAATGCTACCACCGCGTCTTCTCTAAGTAGCTCTCCTTGGACACTCACCCCCCTCTTCACTAACGACTCCTTCCAATCGTTCGGCAAAGGGCCCTCATCAAACCCCGCATATTGCTCTACATCACGTTTGGTTGCCGCATATACCAAACGAGTAATTCCAGTCCAAAACACGCCCCCCCAACAACTCACGCAAGGCTGAGCACTAGAATACAAACCCACAGAATTACCACACCCTAAGTCATAACTATTCATCGTTTCCTGGGCCATCGTCCAGGCAATAAACTCGGCATGAGCACCACTCCAACAACTATTTGTTACTTGATTTACACCAATCCCTATCACTCGCCCAGTATCCAGGTCGCAAACTACAGCACCAAATGGCCCCCCCGTTCCTTCTGCCACTTGCCGACAAGAAAGCTTGATAGCAACCCCCATACGATCCGCCTCGCTTGTAAACTCCTGACCTATGCGAACCTCATCTGTTACCCATTCAGGTAATATGATTTTTTTTAACGCCAACATCGGTCTCATCACCCTCTCCTTTACCATTCGATAACCCCATGAAAAGCCGCTAGAAACTACATATTTTCATTTGCGCAGCTACACTTAACCAACACCTCGGCAAATTCACCTCAAGAAAACGCATTACTCATATAGAACATGGCCAAAATTAACATCCCACTCCGAAATCGACTGTCTTATCGGCAAGCTCGAAGTGTCATCGTTGTCGCACTTATAGTGGGCACATTGCTAAGTTTTGTCCAAGTATTAGTGGATTACCAGAGGCACAAGAAAGAACAGCACGAAATACTCAACCAAATTCTAGCCTCGATGACACAGGCTGCCTCTTTCGCGGCTTATAATTTTGATGCCCCTGCGGCCCTACAAGTCACTGAAGGCTTAGTGGGCTATAAATCCATTGTAAACGCACAAATTACCGATGACTTTGGCCGTACGCTAGCTGCCTCAACAAAGGCGGTAAACCGCAACCGTACTCACCTGCCCTACGATGTCTTTGGTTCAAATTCGACAATATCATTAGATCTTCAAGAGCAGGTTGTATTTGGCGAATACGTAGGAAAATTAAGTATTGAGGTTAACCCAAACTTATCGTCTGAATCCTTTTTTGACCGCTCTGTTGTCGTGTTTTTTTCCGGCATTATACGTAATATCATCTTATCCCTTATATTACTCATTGTATTTCATACCACGTTAACGCGGGTCATATTGGAAGCTCATGCCAACACATTAAACGAGGACACTCAACGAATCCCCATCCCAAGCTCACATAAAGAGGACGAGCTTGGTGCATTATTAAGTGCGTTTAATCAACGTATCGATACCATCGAAGAAAAAAACAAACTCATCCAGAATGCTAATAACAACCTTGAATTAATGATTCAAGAAAGGACAGAGAAATTAAAAGAAACCATCGAAGAGCTCGAAGCCTTTTGTTATTCGATATCTCACGATTTGCGCGCACCTCTACGGTCAATACACGGTTTTAGCAGCGCCCTCGAAGAAGAGCTCCGCGATAAAGTCACAGATGAACAACAAGATCTGTTTAACCGCGTAATCACAGCGGCAAAACGCATGGACATATTAATTAAAGACCTTCTTCAACTCTCCCGTGTATTTCGGCACGAATTGCAACGCGAGGATGTCAACTTAACGCAAATCTGTGAAGAGGTATTCAGTAGCGTATCCGCCAATTCGCCCTCCAGACTTGATGATACTGATAGCGTAGGCGATGGTAAGTTAAACATTCATGTCGACTGGAACTGCGACCCCAATATGGGCGTATACGCGGACACAGGGTTAATCACAATTCTAATGGAAAATTTACTAGGCAATGCCTGGAAGTACTCCATCAACGGAGGTAATGCAGCTATTAACGTAGGTATATTAGAGAATGGAGGGGAGCGTATTCTTTATGTAAGGGATAACGGCGTCGGCTTTAACATGAAATATAAAGACAAGCTTTTTGAACCTTTCCAGCGCCTGCATAGCCCACAAGAGTTCCAGGGTACCGGAGTCGGGCTTGCAATTGTTCACCGAATCATAAAGCGCCACGAGGGGCGAATCTGGGCGGACAGTCAAGTAGGGGAAGGCACAACAATGTACTTTACTTTAGAGCCCCCCCCCAGCCACTTTAAGCTCCCAGAAGATGAAATCCCTCGATAAGTACAAGACAACTCTACCCCCTGGAAATAGCGTTCAAATTAATGTGACATATTCACAAGGAAAAGCCTTTCGCAATCCTCAATCCTCTGCAATAATTTCTTCACAGATTCGGGGAAAAGAACAACGCTCACCCCAATCAAGTAACATCATCATAGAAGTAACATACATACCAATAAAACGGATATAGGGATACCAACATGGCAATTTACTTAGAAATCGAAGGCATAGAAGGTAACATCACTGCTAAGGGTTACGAAAAAATGATCGAAGTTAGCAGCTTTAACTGGGGTGTAGGCCGCGCGATTTCTCAGAACGCTGGTCGCATGGCAAACCGTGAAGCTTCACGTCCTAGCATTAGCGAAATTACGCTAACAAAAGTAGTAGATAAAGCAACACCGCTACTTGTTCAAGAGTCAACCATTGGCACTAAAGGTAAAAAGGTTCTTGTCCACTTCGTTACAACTGGTGGCGATCAGCTAGAAGAATTCCTAACGTATACTCTAGAAGATACGCTGATCAGCAGTTACTCCATTGGCGCTTCTGGTGATGGCGAGCCAGGCGAAACAATCTCTCTAAGTTTCTCTTTGTTTGAAGTGGCATTCACTGAAGCTGGCGAAACTAATGCTCGCAGCGGCAAAGGTCGATTCGGCTACGACATTTCTCAAGCCAAAAAAGCATAAGCGCTCACCAAGCGATGACATTAAAAAAGGGGCATATAGCCCCTTTTTTAATGTCTAATCCCCCCTAACTTAACGAGTTACAGCAATCACATCTAAGAATGTGCTTCATGTTAGGAATCTTTAAGAAATCTTATATAACAAAAACACCATTACACCGATTAAAGCAATTGACGCTATACCTGCCATACGCCACCAAAACAATGTTTTTTCGCGCTGCGCTACCACCGCTTGCTTCGGATCATAAGCAGGCATATCTTGCGTATCTTCATTATCCAGCTGCATACAACACAAAAGCATTTCTCGTCGACGCAGACGATACTCACCTTTATTAAAATGGCCATCCGCATAGTTTCTTGCTAACTCGCGAATCTCTCTTCCTGTATTTTCTTCTAGTTCTCTATTCATTACAGAGCCTGAACAGCTACCACCGTGACGTTGTCTCTTGCTTCATTTTTAAGCGAATCACTAATAAAATCATCCGCATAACTCTCTATACTACTTAAGCGTAAGCGGGACAGCATTTCATCATGGGACAACGCGCCATACAAGCCATCACTACACAATACATAAATATCTTTGGGTTTCATTTCAAAAACAGTAACATCGATATACAGCGTATCCGTTGCCCCCACTGCTCGTGTTATCACATTTGACGACGGGTGATTAACGGCTTCTTCTGCGGTAATCAATCCTCGTGACAACATTTCATTAACCTGACTATGATCTTCAGAAACCATATCTAACATGCCCCCACGATAGCGATAAAGTCGCGAATCACCTGCCCATAAGCACACCCCCAAATTGCCGCGAGCAAACATTGCCACCACCGTACTACCCATTGTTCGACCATCACAATGAGCTCTCGAATATACTCTTATTTCATGATGCACTTCGAGCAAGGTGTCTTCAATACTATCAACAAGATCCGGCAAGTCTAGAGAAGTATCCATTCTCCCTAGGGCTGCGGTAATCATCTCACTAGCAACTTCACCCGCATCATGCCCCCCCATACCATCAGCAACAGCCCAAAAACTGTCCTCAGTACGGCTCATCAAAGAATCTTCATTCATATTACGAACAGCCCCACAATGGGTTGTCGCACTTGTTAACCAAGACTGCTCACTCATTTATTCGTTTGCCTCCGACGACTCAGGTACTAACGGCTTAATTAACTCATCTCGTTGAGGAATAGTCCCAAAAGGTGTATTCCAACTCCAGTGCTGCCAATGGCCATCCAACATTGCAACGAACATTTGAGCGGGCGGTAAGTGCCCCGAGACTAAAAAGGACGGGGCAACACACTCTGAGCCAGTACTCCACCATAAACTATAGCTTGGTAAACGCTGTTGTAGGAAACAATCCAACAAAAAAGGATAGCTTAAGTCCGGATTTTGCTCCGTCTTTTGCATATTGAGTGCAATAGGCCGTGAAAAATCCAAAGCCACTGCTTTTGTCATAATGCCCGACAACTCAAGTGGAGCCACAGTCTCCAGTACTTGGTTCACGGTTTCCACCGACCCTGTCTCATCTAATCCTGAAAGAGCGACAGTCTCCAGAGCATGAAACCACGCCTCACCATGAGTCATCAACTCAACCGGGGTTGCATCTTTACCGTAAGGCATCGCCAATGTTAACGGAAAATATCGCCCTACCTTATCAACGCTCGGCATCATAACACCGGCCCACACCTGGTCATCAATAACACCAGAGGAAATCACAAAACGCCACAAAGGGCTTGTTAAGTATAAGTCTAGCCAACTACCACCCAACTGTTCCTGACTACTTGCTACCGACCGCTGCAGCCAATCATCCCACCCCTGTACAAATTCAGGGGGTAAATTACGACTTAAAAAGTCCCCATGAGCAGGCAACTTACCGTATAAACCAGGTTTTACTGCCATACTTAAAGTGCCTCAGGGCTACGATAGCGTGAAATTGACTGCGATTGAAACGGATTATTCACGCTCCTTGCGGTTACCTGCCACGTTGCTTTTCGACCAAGGGTAGAAAAGGTCACATGGTAAACATTTGAACGTCGAGTCTGACTGATAGTAGATTCATCCATTAATCGGAGTAATGCCCAAGGGCCATCATAAGAGACTCGCTTAATTGAATCATTTAGGTCCTCAAATGTCATTCTTACATTAGTACCACCGTCACCAGGCCAATTCATATTTTTAGAGATTTTTGGCCCATGAGTGTAGCGTAAGCGTTGGTCGCCAAAAGACAGTTCAAATTTACGCACACTAGAATCCATACGATAAGGCTTCATCTTAAAACTAAAGCTAGGAGACGTAGGGTTTGTCGCAAACAACATATCTTTAATTCGCACCGCACGGCGCATTTGGTCAATACTTTCCGGTGCTATCGCCAGCCCCCGCCCATCCAAACGCTTAACCCCCCATGCATCATCAACGTCCACAAAGGGAGCTATATACTTCTGCACAAACCGGTCATGTATGCCTTCTGGTTTAAAGTATTCTGCAAAATCATATACTGCCAATTCATCTACCGCATTTTTATATAATGGATAGCGATTAGATAAAGACGATACATATTTACGGTAAACTTGACTCTTCCACTCATTATTCACATGAGCTTTAGCGTTAAGCAGCACCAAACGCCAGGTTTCATCAGCAACCGTAAACAACCAGCGCTGAACAGAAGAAGGCAAACTAGACGCATCGATGCGAAGCTGTTTAATCACATCCCCACCGCCGGCAAGCATCCGCCCTTTGGCAGCGTTGTATGCAGCTTCCGTAATATCCGGCGCCAGAATTATTCCATCCAGGTACGCCTGCACATTACGCAATGATAATAAGGTCCCACTAATCCGTGTTGGCGCACCTGAAGAGGCAGCAGATAATAAGTTTAACTCTCTAAAATGCTTATCCACCGGTGTTTGCTTGAAAACACCTCCTTCACCCGTACTTTCATCGCCACTAAAGAAGCTTGCGATTGCACCCGCCTTTTTGTTTTTAAGCTTAACCGCCGGAATCTTTGGCGATAACTCTGTATTTTCAGAGGTGACTTTTAAAACGGCCAAAATTGGCGAATATACTGGATCAGCTAACAAAGCCAAAATACGACGACTTTGCTGTAAATCAGAAAAAGAATTTACGGACATTCCGTTTAAAAAACGGCCCCAGCGATCAATATACTCAGCCATATAATGGCTTCGAATACGCTCGGTAATCTTACCCAGTTCATTGTTGTTATAAACAGCTGTCGCCTCATCACCCAATATCCAACGATCTGAAAACATTTCTTTAATAACAGGTGAGTCTTTCGATAAATCAACCGTCTTATACCCTTCTTTAGTAAACATAAAAGGCATACTAAATAATTCACTGTTTTTCTTATTTGCAAAAACAGTGCGCGTGCTATCCCCGAGCAGCCCTCTTAAATCCACTTCCCGACTAAAACTAGGATCACTTTTAATTCTGTTATAAATCATCTCAGCAACAGGTACTTTTCGCAGCTCCGCCCTCCCTCGGTCCAAAGCTTGCTTATTTAATGCTAAAGGTTCAAGAGGGTTTGAGAGTAATACATCCAAATGCGTAGTCAGCACTTGCTGTACTTCATCTTGGCCTCGAAATTGATTTTCCCAATCACTTAGCAGCCAATCCTTCACCACAGCTGGATCAAATCGTTCACTATCGCCCAGCATTAAATAAGCGAGTAAGGATTCATGCAATCGCGGGTCCGTTGATTTTGCAGCCATTAAATACTGCTGGAAGCGCCAATCTACTCTTGGTAATAGCAGTGTATGTAGCTTCTCTAGGTAGGTTTTTTTTGCAGCAACTTCAACGCGAGAGTCATGTAGCCCGAGCCCAACCAGCCAAGGCAAACTTTCTTGCTCATAGATTTCACTGGCACGCTTTAACTCTTGTAGCGCTGGAATAATCAAGCGTAAGTCATGATTGTTATCGCTAATGTTTACTTCAAAATCTTTATAACGATCCAAATGTTCAGAAACTTGCTCTAAGTATGTTTGATTCCTGCTATAGGCTGTTGCCCATACAACAATACTCACGACAAAAAACAAGGCTAGGCCGCCAAAAATCCCTCTTCGCATCCACTTAAGCAATAGTTCATATTGACGATTAGAACCCACCATCTCTGCTTCGGGAAAGATAACGTTAGTGAACAATCGATTAATAAAAAATGCCTTACCTTTCCCTGGTGTTAACCGCACAGCTTCTGCTGGCAAACCAAAGTTAGACGCAACGGAAGACATCATCCGATCAATCGGAGTGCCTTCTTGGGTACCGCTAGAAAAATAAACCCCACGTAACAGTGGTTGTGTTTGAAAACGGTTCAAACCGAAGGTTTGTGTTAGAAAGTCCTCGATAGGCGAGCTCATTGTTTCAAACTGATTAGGAAAGTTATAAATCAACGCACGCCGCTGAGGGTCCCTTTCTCGCTGCACTCGGTCCAACACCTGAGGCTGTAGACGACTCAAAAGCTCAGAGTATTTGTACTCAAATAACTTAGCATCAAACGCTTGAGGTTTACCTTCATCAGGTAATGGGAACGTCATACCCCATACCTGCTCCCGCTGCTCTAAACCAAACTCTTCAAAAAACTCACTAAAACCAGCAACCAAATCACATTTTGTAAAGGTGACATAAATTGGAAAATTAATCCCTAGGTGTTCAACCAACTCATCAATACGCGAACGAATGGTTCTTGCGTGATATAAACGTTCATCGGATGTTTGGGTTAAAATATCCTGGATACTGATCGCAATAATCGCACCATTAATCGGACGTCTCTTGCGATGTTTTATCAACAGATCTAAGAAACCTTGCCAGGCTTTGCTATCAACAACTTTATGAGAATCTTGAGTTGTATAACGACCTGCGGTATCAAGGATAACCGCTTCGTTAGTGAACCACCAATCGCAATTTCGTGTACCACCAATACCACCGATGGCACCTTTGCCCAACTGATCTGATAAAGGGAATTCCATTCCTGAATTCACTAATGCAGTGGTTTTCCCTGAACCCGGAGGCCCAATAACAATATACCAAGGCAAATCATACAATGCCTTGCTGCCATTCTTATGCTGAAATTTTGTTTTCTTTAAAACCGTTAACGCATCAGTAAAACGCTTTTGAAGAACCGCAATCTCTTCACCGCCTGGACTCTCCGAGGCACTATCATCATTGCCTGTATCCAACCCCTGCACTTCATGCAACAAGTTCGCGGTACGCTGCTTGTTTTGCCATTGCCCCAGCAGTGTTACCATCCCCCAAAGCACCAGCAGCACAATGATGGCAACCAAACGTGCAACAACAGAACCCAGCGGTGCAAAGTTATCCTCGCCAAACCGGACAAAAGGCCCGCCTAGCCAGATTAATACCGCCAACGCGATTAAACCAATAATCGTTAATACGCGTTTATCTGTAAAAAACCCTATGATACGTTTCATGAATCCCCTCAAAATACCTATTCGGCGCTAGCTTATGGATTAGCCTTTGCGCTGCTACCATCATTTTTGCCATCGACTTGCTCCAACGCCACAAACTGCTCATAAAGCGGAGTGGTCGTGTTATACAAAGCGAATCTGAAACCTGAATAGGTCAATAACATTACAGCTCCAACACAAGCTCCAACTACCCACAATGGAATGTAATGCACCATTGACGACAACCTGCCTTCCACCTGTCGCCAGTCTAACGACAAATCAGCCTCAGGCTGCCCTCGAATACGTCGGATGGCATGATACAACTCATCACGGATACCATCTAAGTGGTCCCGCCCGCGATCCATCACTCGATACTTACCTTCAAAACCAAAGCTCACTAATAAATACAACAACTCTAATACATGAAGGTTTTCCCCAGGGGACTGCTTCATTCGATCTAAAATCAGAAAGAATTTCTCTCCGCCTGCCGTTTCATTATGAAACGCACTGAGTAACGTTTTTTGTCCCCAGGAACTATTAGCACCCCAAGGCGTATTCAGTACCACCTCATCAATCACTGCACACAAACTATAACGCGATGCTAAAACCACCTCTGGGCGAGTTCCTTCTTGCTTAAGTCGTGCTTCAAATTGCTTCAACTCTTGGGATACTTGATTAAATAAGCCGGTAACATTGGCATGGGAAGCGGTATTTCTTAACTTAGCCATCAAGTTTAGCAATGTCGATGCTGCGTTCACCACAGGATTCAAACCATCAAACACATCGATCCGAGTTGACGTCTGATGCCCCATCATTGGCGGCGGTGGCGGCGTACGATACCCCCCAGAAGGCGGTGGCGTCTGCGGGGGCGGGGTTGGAGGAGGTGATGCGCCACCTGCTGGGGCTCTACCCCCTGGGTTCGGTCGTACTGGCCCCGAGCTTTGAATCAGGGTGCGATCATCATCAGACATAACCATCTCCGCTTATAATTTCGACTCTCATTCTCTTACTGCCCAAAATTCTATTTCCAAGCCAGGGAAGTCACCACCGACATGCACAGCAAAACCACCAGATTGCTGAAGATCACGCCAGTAATCACTGCTTTTATCCAGTTCAAAATACGTATAACCCGCATGATAGGGTATTTGTCGTGGCGCAACCGGTAACGCACGCAACCCAATCCCCGCCAATTGGGCATTAACCAATTGACGTATTTTTTCTACTGGCCCAATTTTAATCTGCGCAGGAAAACGCGTACGTAGCTCTTCATCCGGCAACTCACATTTAACAGCAAGTACAAAAACCGCACTAGAGACTAATGATCGATCATTAATAGGAGAAACACGAATACCGTATTTGCGCTCAGCTAGCTCCAGAGGAACCGCTGTCTGCTCCATTACCATACTTAGGTTCTGACGTAATGACTGCAATACAAGCGTATACGTTTCCTGTAAGCGATCATGTAAGTAATGTGCAAACTCTGCCGGGCGCTTATTACGTGACGTAAACGTGGACAATTCCCCTGCCATTTGAACCAATTCTGTGTATAGCGCCATGGGGTGCAAGTTCTTGATCGTTGATAAGTGAATAGTTAACGGTTCAAGTCGGTTCACTAATTGCAACAACATATAATCCGCTACTTCCGCCGACCCAGCACGGCCGCTGTCAGCCAAACGCGAACCGAGTGCTTCACCACGATGATGTAGCAAGCCTGCAAGCTCGGACAGAAACCCGCTTAAACGACTAGCCGCCTTAATATCCACACAACTAACGATGTATTGATCATCTAGAACAATTTGTTTATCTTCTCGACTTTCAACGATACGGCATACACCCAAGCACGCGTAACCAGAGAGGTCTTCTGACTCACGCAACAGCTTTAACTGTAACGTTCCCAATTGAATTTGCTGTAAATCACCGCTGTTATCTGCACCATCACGCACATTGGAATCGGTAGCATGATAACGCGCCAATCCTTGAGGGTTTTCCCCCATCGTAACGTCCAATGCTCCGGCTCGACGCAATGGCAATGCCAAATATACCATTTCATTATGCACGTTTTCTGGTACATCAATAATCTCAGGAGCATCATCATCCTGAGGTAAATGAAATGGCGTCCCGTCCGGTAACACGCCACTAGCTGATGTTAGCGATATTTTACCAACCGTTAATAAATCCTGATCAATGGTGACGTCTTGAAAACCCCAACCATAACCATCAACAGCATTACACCGAGCATCAATATACCGCTCTAGGTGTCGATCCTGCTGTTGAAAATGCTGCGGTCGCAAAAACATACCTTCAGACCAGACAACTTTATTATTCTGAGACATTACGCTCAATCCTTCTTATTAAATATCGTCTGGCTTGTCGCCATCGCCCACTTTAAGTTTGGTTTTATTAATCCAAATGATTTTATTTGTTTCTCTATTAGGCTCTATAGCAAAAACCACCCGGGCTTGAGCATTTTCATATTGAATAAATTCGCCCAAAAGACCAATATACTTCACATCTGGACCCAGCTCAAAGGTTTCAGTTCGGTTTAAGCCTGGCGTTAATTCACGAAGTCTATGCTCCGCCAACAAGTCAGCCCCCAATCGTTCCTTACTCTCTTCAAACAAGTCAATAAAATCTTCTGCTAGAAATTGTCGAGAATCTTTCAACTCGTAGACTCTCACAACAAGAGGAGAAGCACGCCCATTATCATCAGGATTTATTTTTGGCCACACCTGGAAATCTAATACAACTTCCGTATCCAAATTTAAAATCTGAGCAGTCGTACTGCAACCAGTTCCTAACGTTACCATCACTAGCCATACAAAACCCAGCAACCATCGCGACCCTACCTTATGTCCAGCTTGTCGTTCTTTTTTTTCTACCACATTAAACATCAATCTATACTCCTGTTACCCTAAACCCTAAACCCTACTTATTTTGCTCTGGATGAAGCCAATGCATTCATCTGCTGCTCATACGCCTCAGCAAACTCCTCTCCAAACAGGTCTTGGAATGAATCGTCCATATTATTCGCTAAGTCGCGGTAATATTCTGCGTAAGATTCCCAATACTTTGCACTTTTACCTTTCATTAAACCACCACGAGTCTGCTGTTTATCAAAGCGTACGGCAAGCTTTTGGGGGTCAAACTGTTTCATCATAGAATTAAACGCTTCTCTCATCCCAGCAATGACAGCTACCTGATGATCCGCTATATCTTGAAAGCCATGTTTGATAGCAAGCACACCGGGTAAGTAAGCATTATTTTGAGACACAAACATATTTCTGAGTGCTTCATCTACATTTGGCGAGAATTTTAACGGGTTATTCTCTGCCGCCTGAATTAAAGTAACATTCATGCGAAATTCATTTTTAATAGCATTTCTAGCGCCCAACACAGCCATCATACCTTTGGTAGACTCTCGTAACATATCCGCAATCAGCTGATTGAAATTCGCTCGCTGCTCAGGGCTCACTTGCTCAGGGTCCAGCCCAAGCGAATGGATTAATTCCGATACTTGGTCTGTATCCGCTTTAATTGTAGCCCTTTTAACTGCGCTCACTTTTTCAGCGACTATTTCTTGCTCATCCTCAACAGGCTCAGGAATGTTTTTCTGATCCCTTTCAGCAACAAGGCTTTCAACAATAGGATCTTCAACAACAATATCTTCAACGGGTAGAAAATCATCTATCGACAGCTCGTCTTCAATCGCCTTCACTTCGGGCTTAGCTATTAACGGGGCTATGCTAGAAGCTGGGCTAGGGGCAAGAGAAACGGGGGCATCATCTAAACCAAGAAAGGCGTCCAGTTCGTTAGTTTCACGCTGAGCGGTATCTTGAATATCTTGCTGAGCCTCAGGAATCGTAATTTCCACTTCTAGCAATGATTCAATTTCATCCAACTCAATCTTCACGTTCTCTTTCATAGCGCTAGCTGCACGAGAAGGCTGGGGTGGTGACGGCATCGGTTTTGCTGGCTGAGGCACAGGTCTCGCTAATGGCTCCGGTGTGCTGAGAACCGCTATCTCAGCTGGCGCGTCATCACCCAGCAAGTCATCTATATCCCAATCATCAGGAATTGCATGCCCTGAGCCTTCAGGTATTGAAGGTTCAGAGTTTGCAGGTTCAGGTATTATCGGATCGGAGACCGGTGCTGCAATAGAAAATGCCTGCGCCATAGGGGAAGCATTATCTGGCTGACTCGTACCCAGCCAATCCTCGTCATCAGGAATTGCATTAGAGGACGGCATACCTAAACTTGGCATCGCGTTATCCATCGCGGCAAGGGGGTCAAGCTCCTCAGACTCTATCAGGAAGTCATTCCCTACAGAACCACTGCTATCAGCCAAAATATCATTCGCGGGTGCAGGGTCTAACCATTGGTCAAAATCATTCAAGTTCATATTGTCTGCGGCAGGGCTTTGCTCAAATGCCACTAACAGTTCATATTCACCAAAATATAACCTATCGCCTTCCGACAACTTAGCCTGATTCCCTGTACCCAAAGGTTGTTCTGTATTGTTGTAATAAACACCGTTAGTGCTGGTATCCACTAAATAGTACTGCCCACCTTCGCAACGAATAGAGGCATGCCGAGATGAAACAAAACGATCTGGGTCTGGCAACTGCCAATCATTGGTTGAGTTTCGCCCTATTGATCCACCCGTCGCCCCAAATGTCATGCGACTTTTCGCAACATTCGTGCCCGGTGGTTGGCGTACAATTGTGAGTACCAGTGACATATTCATTTCTCGTTTTTATAACTAATTAGCTAATCTTGTTGCCCCTGATGGACCTCAAAGAGCTTGCTGTAGTTATAGATCAACTATAGATTTACTATAGAACTGTTAAAGACCCTCTTAATAGTTACAATGCTTCTATTATGGGTCTTAATTTCAATTAACCAATATTACCTTTCAGTTGGCATTCAACCAACTTTTTATCGCAATAAATCAAACGCTTCCTCTGACTAACGAAAGTAGATTGTTATGAACAAACGTCAATTCCTATTCCAGAGCATTATTTGTGTAATGCTAACCGGCTTATCTGCCTGCAGCACAGCCCCACACGAACAAAAAATAGCCAAAAAACATCAAGTAAACCTTCAATCTGTCCTTGGCAAACCTTTTACTCATCAAGTGTACGTCAATAAAGCAGCTTTCACCGACCAAACTGACAATAGAAGACAACGATTTCTTCATGTTTATATCGGTGGCGATGGGCGCCCTTTTAGCAACGGTTATTACTCAAATAACCCCACACCACTTAACCCCCTATTACTTAACCTAATGAAGCAAGATAAGCAGCCTGCTATTTACTTAGGTCGCCCTTGCTATTTCATCGCAAAAGATGATTACTGCACCCCCAATTGGTGGACAAGCCATCGTTATAATCAACAAGTCGTCACCAGCCTATTAACGGCTCTCTCAAACTTTAGTCAGCGATATGACCATATTGTACTTATTGGCTATAGTGGTGGCGGCACTCTCGCAATGCTAATGGCAGACCAACTTCAGGAAGCTCGCATTTTAGTTACCCTAGCGGGAAACTTAGATATTTTTGAGTGGACCACACACCATGAATACACACCGCTTATGGAATCATTAAATCCTGCAGATTTAGCCCCCCTTCGAAAAAACATCATTCAGCTACATTACGCAGGCGAAGAAGACACCAATATCAAAGCGGGCTGGATCAAAGATGTTGTAGATAAACAACAGCAAGCAGAGTTTCACCTTGTAGAAGGTGCGGATCATTCCTGCTGTTGGACCAACTTATGGCCTGATGTACTAACAAAAATTGAGTCATATCAATCATTTGTAGACTAGTATGTTTAACATCAATTCGCAGTAGTGATTATGGTTGAGAAGAATACCGTAGCGAGTTAGGCCCCCGCTGCAAATTATACCCATCTAAAATGTGCAATATTCACCATTAAACTCACCCAATACTTTATATACTGTGTAAGAACGCTTTTAGTAACCACACCCAGTAACTACGTCGTCATTCGATTCAGATAAGAGAAAGAGGCAGACAATGAAGCCATTCCCAAAGAACAGCCCTGCACTACGTGCATTTTTAACCGGAAGCGTAGCATTCTGTATAACGCTACTTGCAGCCTGCGCTACGAATGGCAACGTTGACATCCCCAAAGAGGCCTCAAGGAATGCCGATGACTTGCTAATCATCGATTGCTTACTGCCTGGCCAAGTAAGAAAACTCGGCAGCTACTCTACTTACTTAACCGCAAGGCGGCCCATCAAAACCTCAGCCTCTGATTGCGAAATTCGCGGCGGTGAATACGTCGCCTTTGACCGGGCAGATTATGCAACTGCACTGAAAATATGGTTGCCAGTAGCACAATCAGGGGACGCTGAAGCTCAAACCTATGTCGGTGAAATTTTTGAAAAAGGCCTAGGCTTACAACCAGACTATAAACTCGCAGTTGAGTGGTATGGAAAAGCAGCCGAGCAAAATTTCTCTCGCGCCCAAATCAATCTCGGCAACCTCTATGAGAAAGGCCTAGGTGTCACCCAGGATAAAGCGATTGCGCTAAACTGGTATCGACGTGCTTCGGGAATGAAAAATGACGACCTGCTTTATGCCTCTACAGTAGAAGTTAACTCTGTTGCACAAAAAGAGCTGGATGCGTTGAAGAACGAAGTTCGTGCAAAAAATCAGCAACTGGAATCAATGCAGTCGCGCTTAGTACGCACACAATTGCAACTTAAGAACGGTAAACAAGCGTTAGTTAAGGCCGAAAAGAGTCAAAAAGAGAAAGAGCTAGAATTGTTCGCTCAAGAGTCAAAAGCTATTCACGAACAAAGTAGAGAAACAATCAAAGCATTACGCCTAGCCCTTTCGAAAGCTAAAGCCGATGTTGCTCTTCAAAAAGCCGAGTTAGCTACACTAAGCTATGACGCTGAAAGTATGTCCGGTGAAATTGAAACCACCCACGAAGAAGTCACCCAATCTGAAATGCTAGTGGCCTCCAATGCTGATGCTCCCTCTATCGAAATTATCGATCCTCCAATGGCACTGATGCGAGGTATTCCTACCATTCGTCTTCGCTCTGGAACCAAAGAAAAAGAAATTGTTGGTAAAATCAAAGCACCTGCAGGGCTTAAAAACTTCAAGGTCAACGGTAGAGTCACTCAAGTCGATGACTACAGCTTATTCTGGGTTAATGTTCCCGTTAATACCATCCGTACCACGGTCAAATTAGAAGCAACCGATAAAAAGGGCCGAAACGTTAGCTTTGACTTTTCATTAGTAACAGCCAAGAAGCAATTAGCACAATCCACGCAGACATCACAAACTGCGCCACTACGTGCCAAGAAAAATATGGATCTAGGCGAGTACCATGCGCTCATTATTGGCAATAACCGCTACGCATACTACCCCGACCTTGAAACCCCTAAAAATGATGTTACTGAGGCTGAGCAATTACTGCGCACCAAATTTGGATTTAAAACAACCACGCTGCTCAATGCAACACGCTACGACATATTGTCAGCACTCAACACATTACGAAGCGAACTCAACGACCAAGACAACCTGCTCATTTATTATGCTGGCCATGGTGAGTTAGATGACGCTAACAGTCGCGGTTATTGGTTACCTGTCGATGCAGAACCAGGCGATACCACCAACTGGATATCCAATGTGTCAATCTCCGACATACTCAACACCATGCCTGCGAAACATGTGCTCGTTGTTGCTGACTCCTGCTATGCCGGCACCCTGTCCATGGCATCGGTACCTCGAATCAATGAAACCATGACGGAAGATGCTCACGATGAATGGATAAAAATAATGTCAAGAGCGCGAGCTAGAACAGTGTTAACATCAGGCGGTATCGCCCCCGTATTAGATGGCGGTGGTAGCGGCCACTCAGTGTTCTCTCAAGCATTTCTTGAAGTATTAAACAAATCAGAGGGCATTACCGAAGGCCACTCGGTTTATCGTGATGTGCTTGGTAAGGTTCGCCGCAGAGCACTTGAGCTTAACCATGAACAAGTCCCAGAGTATGCCCCTGTACGATATGCGGGCCATGAAGCTGGGGAGTTTTTCTTCCAATCAATTTAAACGAAAGCTGCAATAACCCAAATACAAAGAAAAGGCGCTGGCAACAGCGCCTTTTAGGTTGCACACTACGCTCTTCAGGGTTATTGCAAAGAGGCTTACGTTAGATGATGGAACAAGTTGTCACGCTATTTGAAGATTTTCGGGAAAACAACCTTTCCTATGACGGTTTATATAGCGCATTGCTTAGCAAAATTCAGCAAGACCCATCATTTCGTCACCAAGCTATCCCAACCTTAGATCGAGTCCAACAACACACACCAATTCCGATCACTCATTTTATTCAGTTACGATCAGAGCTCGACAGTGCAGTAGAGGGTTTTGTGCCAACAGAAACCGAACAAACACTAAACACCCCTGTTGATCCAGACGCCACATTCATCACCCCTCTTCCAGGTAAACTCTCGCACCCAAACAGCAATCAACCCAAGATACCTTATGACGACAGCAACGATGCGACAGCCCCTAATCTGTCAGTAACAACACAAAGTACTGTTAGTCACAACGCAGGGGCAAGCGACCCGACCTTGATGGCCAAACCTTCCAACACCCCGGCCAACAACACCATGGAGGGTGATGCCGATGAAGCCACGATGATTATGCCCTCTGGCACATTATCCGGCTCACTCCCCTCAAGCACGGCAATAAATGCATCTACCATTAATAGCGAGGATGAGACCCTTGTTAATCAGAAAGCAGCTCCTGCGGCAACCAATATACCAGGTCTTGCGGAAACCCTTGTCGGGCAAGCCTATGAGCAACCCAGTAACGAAGCTCAAGCCGAAACATTAATTGGCACGCAGTCAGATTCGGCGACATCTAGCCCAAATAAAGAACCTCTACAATCAACACCTGGGTTAATAGAAAACCCCGCAAAACCATCAGTCCCCGCCGCATGGATATGGGGTGGTGGTGCGACGTTTATCCTAATCTGCTGCGTTCTTATTGCTTTTACTAGCGGCATCTTAGAGACAGCCAATAACACAGAGGTCGCATTGCCCAAGCAGACAAAACCTGCAAGCGATCAAAGTGGTGACTCTTGGGGGGCAGCAGCTCCTGCGATATTACAGCCAACACCAGAAACTAAACCCTCCCTACCATTAGACGTAACCGATGATCTCGAAATACCTGATGACATTGCTGCCGCAACAATGGCAACAACATCGTCACCAGCAGAAACCCTTCCTCCAAAAAGTGAAGTAACTGAATCGACAGGTTCACCTAGCATTGATCCCCAAGCAAGCATCGCTGCAGAAAAGGCAGCCCCTGTAATCGTTGCCCCCGTAATAGAAGAAAAGGTATTTACATCAAAAGAAGATGAAACCTCGTATTTTGTGGGTCAAATAGGTAACGCAGTAAATGCCCGTAATTTAGCGCCCGCAGATAAATTTGGGACTGCGACACACTACCTGGTAAAACTCATCAAAGCTTCGCCAAATTCACCCTACATTTCTCAAGCTCGATCAAAAATTGCCAAGGCTCATTTAGCATTAGCAGCAACGGCTCGCGAAGGGGAACGCTGGGACGAAGCCCAGCAGCACCTAGACGATGCTTTTACGGTACGCCTGCCTGATAGCTATCAATCAAACTAAAACGAGCTAACCGCCTTGTACTCGCTCCCTAAGTTCATCCAATAGCGGCTCGCCTTTAAACAACTCTTCAGCTAACACCAAATGACTGCGAACTTCATCCTTCTCGCCCTGTAACCAAAGAATTTTTGTGCGTTTAAAAAATCGGTTTCGCACCTCATCCATTCCCTGTCGAGCCTTTAGGTTTTGATCATCAACACCTAGCACCATTTGATAGGCGTCATAAGCATTACTACCTTGAGGAGAAACTAAGCGCCCTACCAAAAAATGTGCCCTTGCCACATCCAGTAATCGTGTCACTTTCTCTCTCTGCGCAACGGTTAATGCATCTTCCGCTACAACCGGTATAACGGGGGCAGCTATCGGCGCAACCGCCACAACTGAATTGTCTTTAGAGGGTAACAAGGTAAATACAACACCTCCAATTATCGCAACGGCCACAACAACACCGCCAGCCACAACCCCCCCCTTCTGACCTTTACTTACAACCCGCCCACCGGAGGATACTTTTTCCAAATCTGCTGCAAATTCTGCTGCCGTTTGATAGCGCTGGCTGGCATTCTTTGCCAAGGCTTTCTTAATAATTTGATCAAAGCTGCTAGAAACCTCTTTTCTTACCTGTGAGGGAGGCTCGGGCTTAAGATTGATAACATTGTGGATAATCGCGTTGGTTTGCTCGCCTCGAAAAGGCTTCTTCCCTGTCAACATTTCATACAACAGCGTACCGACTGAAAATAAGTCGGAGCGTGCATCAACTCCTGCACCTATACACTGTTCTGGTGACATATACGACGGCGTACCCAACACACTACCGACTTGGGTCAACTCCGAATCATCCATTCGAGCAATACCAAAATCGGCAATTTTCACTTCGCTTTTATCAGTAATAAAAATATTGGCAGGTTTGATATCCCGATGAACAATATTTAACTTATGGGTATACGATAAACCCTTCAATATCTCCACCGTTACCCGAACAACTTCATCCGCGGTAAACACCGAGCCTTGCTTGATCAGGTTTTTTAAATCTTTACCTTCAACATATTCCATCACAAAATATGGGGTACCTCGATCTTGGTCAAAATCAAAAATACCGACAATATTAGGGTGTGTTAAACGACCTACAGCCTGCGCCTCAGTTTTAAAGCGCTCTAGCATTTCTTTACCCATTTCACTGGATAATAGGTTGCCATGAATAGTTTTTACTGCAACCGTTCTAGCGATATTGGGGTCAAAGGCTTTATATACAACCCCCATGGCTCCGCGGCCTAGCACCCCTTCGATGGTATATTTACCGATTGTTTCAAGATCTGACATAAGGATTTAACACACAATATTTACGTAG
>MAAC01017919.1_pt1 | contig 25224 bp, 24 predicted proteins | sample 1115981 | NCBI WGS metagenome assembly MAAC01 (sample SAMN04961126, study PRJNA320927) | seawater metagenome | isolation source: sample BD02T64 sea water enriched with oil for 64 days | place: USA:Gulf of Mexico | collected 2013-07-27
AAAATATGACTAAAGAGATTATATTTGTCCTTATTTTTTAATAAGGGTTAAAAACAGTTAAAAGTCAAATTGTACTTTATGTCTACAGAAACAACAACTAGCGTATGGGGAGGAGGTAACAGACCCATGAAAGCGAGTTATGGAAAACTAATGATGTGGTTTTTCCTGTTAACAGATGCCTTAACATTCTCCGGATTTTTGGTAGCCTATGGATTTGCTCGTCACAAATACGAAGAAATCTGGCCACTAGCGGAAAATGTATTTACGCATTTCCCAGGTATCGAAGGACATCAGCCACTATTATATGTAGCCTTGATGACCTTTATTCTTATCATGAGTTCAGTAACCATGGTATTGGCTGTGCACTACGGTCATGAAATGAATAAGAAAAAAGTAGCCCTTTGGATGGGGCTTACACTACTAGGAGGGATCATCTTCTTGGGATCTCAAGCTTGGGAGTGGATGCACTTTATCAATGGTACAGCTGAAGGAGCAATGCTTCTAGCAGATGGAAGTGTAGCACACGTTATTAATGCAGGAGAATTGATCAATGGACAGACGTATGCCCATGACATTTTGAAGATTGGAGAAAACTTCATCGTTACTGAGGGAGCTAAAGTATCTGAATTATTGAACGGTGCAGAACACATTTACGGTGCGAATATGATCGTAAATGAATATGGAGCGCCTCAATTCGCAAACTTCTTCTTCTTTATTACTGGATTTCACGGATTCCACGTATTATTAGGAGTTGTCATTAACTTGATTATTTTCGTAAACATCCTATTGGGAACGTACGAAAAGAGAGGTCATTACGAAATGATAGAAAAAGTAGGATTATATTGGCACTTTGTCGATTTAGTTTGGGTATTCGTATTTACCTTCTTCTATCTTATCTAATTAAAATAAAACTCACGAAAAAACTATAGAAATGGCAGATCACAGCGGTTCTACTAAATTAATTTGGAAGGTATTCTTTATACTTCTTATTCTTACAGCAGTTGAAGTTGGTCTAGGTATTACAAATTCTGCTAATCCTGGCTTCATGAATTGGACGATTTTGAAATGGACTTTCATTATCATGACCTTGGTTAAAGCTTATTATATTGTAGCCTACTTCATGCACGTAAGAGACGAAAAGAAGAGTCTTCAATTGACCTTGATTCTACCGATGTTTATTTTGATTCCTTATCTACTATTCATCGTATTAAACGAAGCAATCTACGTTCACGGAACGTTGTAGTAATATAAGATGGAACAAACATCCGGATTTAAAAAGAGGGTAGTACTAATTACAATATTGGTACTACCCTCTGTGCTATATATACTTATGACCACGGGTAAGCACGACTTTATATACCTCCCCACTTACGGGGATGAAACGGTGGAGTATGCAGTAGATAGAGTAGAGCAAAGAATACCTGATTCATTGCATTACCATTTACCAGTATCTATTGCATTGAATAATATTGAAAGTGGAGAAAACCTAACATTAGGATCGTTTCCTGATAAGATTTCATTGATTCAATTGATTGATCCTGCCGTTGAAAATCAGGATCACGAAGCGATTTATTTCAAGATCTATCAGCAATTGATAAAGGAGTTGGAAAAATTCCCTTCTTTCCAATTATTGACTATTACACCTCCAGTAGCTGAAGGATTCTCGGTACAACAAGACCTTTTTGGTGGAATGGAGTTTAGTTCACCATCCTGGTTGAAAATGTCAACTGTAGATCAGGAAAGCTTCGTAACTTTGCGCAATCAATTATTTGTGGGAGGATCTGCACCAGTTATGAAGACTGATCCCTTACAATCATTTAGGTATATTATGATTTTGGATAAGGAATTATCACTTCGATGTGGTTTGGACAAAAATGCAAAGTTGATTTATACCTACGATGGAAGTAGAGAAGATAGGTTAAAGCTTTTGGTGGGAGATGTAAAAGTCCTCATGGCTGAATACCTTAAAGAGGTGAAAAAACATTCGAAATAAATAAGCTATTATGCGTTATCTAGGCTTGAGTTTACTAATGTTATTGCTTTCATGTGGTAATGTAGAAAAAATGAAATTGGCTTATATTGGTGAGTCGATTGAATTGAATGCTGAAGGTAAATTGGATACTGTAGGGCATAAGATCCCTGAATTCAGCTTTATGAATCAAGATAGTGCAATGGTGGGGTCTGCGGATTATGCAGGCAAAATTTATGTAGCTGATTTTTTCTTCACGACTTGTCCAACTATCTGCAAGGACATGTCCGGAAACTTGTTGGAGTTGCAAAAAATAGTTTCCATATTTCCAGAAGTTCATATCCTTTCTCATACGGTAAATCCGGATTACGATACTCCGGATGTATTGAAGAAATATGCCAAAGACTTAGGTGCAAATACTATGAATTGGAATTTTGTTACTGGAGATAAGGAGGCAATTTACAAGCAAGGCTTAGAAGGATATTTTGTAGAAGCCGAAAAGAGTGAGATCGCTCCTGGTGGTTTCCTTCATTCCGAATTATTCGTGCTAGTGGATAAGGAAGGCTATATTCGATCTAGTAGAGACGAGTATGGAAATCCCATCGCAGCATATGATGGAACAAATCCTGAATCAGTGAAAAAGCTGATTCAAGATATCAAGAGATTGGTAAAAGAGTAGTAATTTTGCATCCTAAAGACAAGAATAGATGACGATTAATTATCCAAAGTTAAGATTATATATCTGGGCATTTTCCATGGTGGTATTTGCTTTAGTATTGGCACTGCATTATTTGCCAGCGGCTAGTTCTGCTCCGGTATTTACGAATAGTTTTCCCTTGGTTAATGCTTGTTTGAATGGTTCTTGCTTTTTATTGTTGTTATCATCATTGATGGCAGTAAAAAGGAAAAATATCGAATTACATCAGCGATTGAATACCTTTGCAATGCTCTTATCGGTATTCTTTTTAGGGGTATATGTTACATTCCATTATTTCCATGGCAGTTCTAGTTATGGCGGTGATTATAAAGGAGTGTACCTCTTTATATTATTGACGCATATTTTGTTGGCTGCTGTTTCTTTACCCTTTATTTTATTGGCTTATGCCAAAGGAATAAGTGGAGATAAAGAGGGGCATAGAAAGATGGTTAAGAAGGTGTACCCTGTTTGGTTGTATGTTACGCTTACAGGAGTATTAGTGTATGTATTTATGGCTCCATATTATGAATTCTAGAAAGCGAAATTTTAGCTGGTTATTGTTCGGATTGCTATTCATTATGAACTCTGAACTGTTTGCACAAGGTTGCTCTATGTGTAAGGCCGTGGTAGAGTCTAATATTGCTGGTGGTGGAAAAGAAGCCAGTGGTCTGAATTTTGGAATTCTATATTTGATGGTTTTTCCATACCTGATCATCACGGTAATTGCCTTTTTATGGCGAAAACATCAGAAATCGTTAAAAGATTTAAATTAGGCATAATTAACAATTGCCCATATCCCTATATCCCTATTCCTTGGGGAAAATATTATCTTTGATTCTTTAATTACTCCCTTGTAATAAATTAGAATAAGATAATGAGAAAGTTATTTTTCATATTATTTACTGCTGGAATAGCAACTGCTATTGCGCAAGAGAAAGTTTGGACGCTGGAAGAATGTGTGCAATATGCACATGGGCACAATATTAGTATCAAACAAGCTGAGCTAAGTTTGGAGATGGATGAAATCTCTCTGAAGGAAAGTCAATGGGCTAAATATCCAGGTTTGAACGGTTCTGTTAGTCGAAATTATAATTATGGGCGAAGCATTAATTTGTCTACAAATAGTACAAGCTTTTCCAAAAATGTTTCGAGCTATTTTTCTCTTAGTTCATCTGCTACCTTGTTCAATGGATTTTCTTTACATAATCAAAAGGAGCAAAATGAGTCAAAGCTAGAGGCTAAGCATTATTACTTAGATAAAATTCGCAATGATATTTCTATGAATATAGCCCTTCTTTATTTAGAGGTATTATTCAATCAGGAATCTATTATAAATAGTAAAGCTCAACTTGAAATATCAAGTCAACAAGTGGAGAGAATTCAAAAAATGGTGGATGTTGGTTCTTTGCCAAAAGGAAGCTTATTTGAAATGGAATCTCAGCAGGCCAGTGAAGAACAAAGACTGGTGCAAGCTGAATCTAATTTTGAAATATCTCGGTTGAATCTTACTCAGTTATTGGATATTACCGACTATAAAAACTTCCTTGTAGAAGCGCCTAAATTTGGAGATCCTATATCAGATACTGAGGGGTTAGGGCTAGAAGCCATTTTTCAAAATGCTTTGAATAATATGCCTCAAATTAAACAGTCTGAAAAGGAGGTTCAAGTGGCTGATCAGGGAGTAGATATTGCAAAATCTAGTTTATATCCTAGACTGTCTGTTTCTGCATCTCTTAGTACGCAAGCTATTGATGATTTAATTATACCGACAACAGGTGAAGAGTTCACGTTTAAGGATCAGATTGAAGACTACTTTGGTCAATCTGTTGGATTCAATTTGAATATTCCAATTTTTAATGGTCGAAGCGCTAGATTTGGAATAGAAAGGGCTGAGGTTCAAAAGGAGCAAGCTGAATTGACGAAGATCAATACACAGAATCAGTTATTAAAGGATATACAAAAAGCACAAGCGGATGTATTGGCTGCATTTAAAGGTTTTGTTGCTGCAAAGAAGTCAGTTCAGTCTTTTCAAGAGTCTTTTAATTATGTCAAGAAAAAGCATGAATTGGGAATTGTAAATGCGGTAGAGAATAATGATGCCAAGACCAAATTGAATCTTGCTATCTCTCAAATGACGCAATCCAAATACGATTATATTTTCAAGAGAATGATTCTTGCTTTTTATCAAGGGCAACCAATCAAACTTTAAAAGTACTAAGCTACTAACGGAAGCAATATGAAAAAGATTTTTATAATTGGTGGAATTGTTGTTTTTGCTGCTTTGGTTTTTTTGGCAGTACAGAAACGAAAAAATAGTTCACTAAAAGTTCATGTTGAGAAAATTACTTCTGGAGAGGTTACAGAAACAGTCAGTGCAAGTGGTAGGATTCAGCCTGAAATGGAAATTAAGATATCACCGGATGTTTCTGGAGAGATCATTTCGTTGATGGTGAAGGAAGGAGATGTAGTAGCCAAAGGAGACCTGTTGGTTAAGATAAAGCCCGATTTATATCAATCCTATTTAGAACGAGCTGAAGCGACCTTAAAAAGTACGAAGTCCAATTTAACTTCTGCAAAGGCTAGGTTAAAAGAAGCTAGCTTAGATTTTGATCGTAATTCGAAATTGTATGATCAGGAAGCCTTATCCAAGGCAGATTTGGATCGTTCAGAATCCAATTTCAAGCAGAATCAAGCAAATGTAGAATCCTTGAAGTTTCAAGTGAAGAGCGCTGAAGCCAGCGTGAAAGAATCCAAGAATAATTTAGGGTTTACCACTATATATGCTCCGGTTAGCAGTACGGTATCCAAGCTGAATGTAGAGGAGGGAGAACGCGTAGTTGGGACTGCACAAATGACGGGTACGGAAATACTCAGATTGGCCAATCTTAAAGAGATGGAAGTATTGGTTGAAGTAAGTGAGACAGATATTATACGAGTTTCAGTAGGAGATGAATGTGATATTGAGGTGGATGCCTATTTCAAAGAAAATTTCAAAGGAATCGTTACGGAGGTTGCCAATTCAGCAAAGACAACAGCTGGAGGGCTTGATCAGGTTAGTAATTTTGAAGTGAAGGTTCGAATATTGAAGGATTCATACACAGATCTTTTGGAAAAATATAAAAATCCATTTCGTCCCGGTATGACTGCTACAGTTGATATCAATACCGAATCCAGTAAGGGGCTGTTGGTGCCAATTCAAGCTGTAACGTTGCGCGTTGACAGTAGTGAAATGACCATAGGGAAGAAGCCAAGTTTTGAAAAGGAACTGGAATGCGTATTTTTGTATAGAAATGGTCAGGTTTATCAGGAGAATGTTAAAACAGGAATCCAAGACGATCGTTATATTGAGCTTTTATCCAAGGTAGAAGAAGGGGCTTGGGTTGTTTCAGCACCTTATAAAACGATAAGTAAACGATTGAAAACCGGCTTGAAGGTAGATACGGTTTCATTGGATGAACTTTATAAAAAAGATTAATGCCATTAATACTAAGTATTGAAACAAGTACTAAGACCTGTTCAGTTGCCTTGAGTAAAGGTGGGGAGTTGGTGAACTGTATTCGTAAAAAGGATGAGAGCTATTCTCATGCAGAGCGCTTACATTTGTATATCTCAGAATTATTTATGGGTTCTGAATACCAATTAGGGGATTTAGATGCGGTTGCCGTGAGTAAAGGGCCTGGTTCATATACTGGATTAAGAATTGGGGTTTCAGCAGCTAAAGGAATTGCCTTTGCTTTAGAAATTCCTATTATTGGCGTGGATACTTTACAAGCTATTTGTTTAGAATACACAGGAGATACTCCGGATGTTTTCATTCCTGTGATGGATGCCAGACGTCAAGAAGTATTTTATGGTGTATACAATGCCTTATATCAACCTAAAAGTGCTGTAGATTTTCATGTGCTTACAGCTTCTTCATTCGAGGAGTTTATGCGAGAGAAGTCGGTAGTTTTTATTGGTAATGGGGTTGAAAAGGTGAAAGCTATCCTTGATTTGGAAGGAAAGCAAGTACAATTTGTAGAAGAAGATTCCTTTTCTGGGAAACATATTGCAAACCTGGCCTACCACAAATTCTTGAAGCATGATTTTGAAGATACCGCTTATTTTGAGCCTTTTTATTTAAAAGACTTCATTGCTGGAAAGAAAAAAGTAACCGCTTAATCTGAATTTTTAGATTAGGGCGGCGTCCTCCTCACTCCAGGTAGTTTCACAAAGTCGTTTAAACTCCTTCATACCGGTTACGATTCCTTTTTTAAGTTTGGATTTTATGATTAAATTGAGCGGGAAGAACAGTTTAATGTGGTGTTCTGCCAATAGTTCACAACTATTTTCTGTCAATTTGTTGAGCGTGAATATGTGAAAACTTTCCGGTATTATACCTATTTTTTCTGCTCGTTCTGCGTAGGTGATGTGATCTTTTCCATAGTTATTGGCTACGGAGCTAATATGAACGATATTATCAGGTAAGACGCAGTCATGTTTTGAACCAATTCTATCCACCTTATCTTTGTCATAAATAAAATCAACGAGTTGAGTGGACCATTCTTTTCTATGTTTTAGACTCACTAAAAAGCGGTGAACAAAATCAATATCCTTGTTGATTTCTATGCGAAACTTAACAGGGTTGGAGACGTAATTTATAGGTCGATGATCCGGTAATTCTGGAGTTTCACTAATCCATTTATTGACATCCAGATAATTGAAAGATACTTCTCCGATTTCAGGGTATTCAACTGTAGAAGTTTTAAATTCCTCCTGATCTGTATTGCGGTTTAATTCCACAGGATCGGAAAGCAATATATAATTATCAGAAGGCACCTCGTTCTTCATCAATCTATGGGCAAGAATTACTTCTTTCCCCATGATCTTTTCCCGATCAAAAATTTGTTGGAGCACTATTTCTCCAGTATGTACTATAAATTTGAGACCCAATTTATGCGTGCTACTACAGGCTTCACAATTGCAGATTCTGTCCCTTTCGTATAATTTTAAGTGTTGGTGAAAGGCTAAAAACATGGCTCTGCATTGCGCCACAATCTTTTCTGCAGTAGTAGCTTTATTTTCCTTTTTATAATACAATAGAGCATCTCCTTCAATTTCTACCAATTGAAGATTCAAGCTGTTTTGCTCCATGATAACTTCCAGTAGTTCCTTTATGATGGCGCTACTATGTTCAATGGATGTTTTATTTACAAATTGTGTAAACCCACTGATATCTGGAATGAAGATAAGGGCATTAAAGGAGTTTGAAGCCATGTATTTATTGTGAGCTGATTGAATCCTGAAGATACAAAAAACTATAAAATAGGTTTGCGTGGCTTCAGTTAAATGCTGCTAATACGGGTTCTTCCATTTCATGCTTTGCATAGCTGCTATTTAATTGATTGACTATAAGATCGATTAGTTCGGAATTCCAAAGCATTCTATAATGGCCAATATTTTGCATGCTAATCAATTTTGATTTCGGATTGGTCTGTTGAATTTTTTGAGCATCCTTTATTGAAATCACTTTGTCATATTCGTCATGTATAAGCGTAAGTTCTTGAAAATTGCTTTTGTGTAATAAATTGGAAACAACCAAGTGCTCAATTTTTTGCCCCAAAATATTTTCGGCTAATTGCACCAAGTGGCTATGAGCTGCATTATTCAGTCCGATCTGATGGCTGAAATCTTTGAATACCTCACCTAGGCTATTCGGGCACGTGAGATAAATCAATTGATTGATAGCTATATTTTTCTGGGTCAAGGTATAGCTGACTACTGCAGAACCAAAAGAATGACTTACGATGGAGAGAGGCTTGTTTGGATTTAAGTGATCTAATAAGGCAATTAAGGCCTTACTACAGCGCTCCATATTGGTTTTCTTAAGCTTGGATGGGCCATGTGCTGGGAGGTTCAATCCGATGACATAATAGCCATTTTGAATGAGTCCTTCAGCGATAGCATGCATGCTTGCTATATTGGAATTCCACCCATGGACAAGTAATATCCAGGGGTTTTGTTCATTTCCTCTCTTATAGCAGTAAAGATCTTCATCTTTGAAGGGAACCCTAAATTCTTCCGAACGTTCGAAGAAAGGTAGTTCACGTTCTCTAATATTCTTGTTTTGTGTAGTCTGGAATAGGTTAAAAGCTGAATAGCCTGCCTTGGTCGGGGATATGGCGCTGAAGGTCTTGTAATAGCTTTTGATTAATTTAAATTTGAGTGACATACTGCTTCTTTTTGGAGGGTTGTTCAATGGTCTTGGAATGTATACTTTGATCAAGTATATCCATCATATTGAGGATATATGCTTGATTGTTCATTGTGATAGCCATAAATATGCTTCCTTCAATCATGGAAAATATGCTACTGGCATATTCGGAGGCGTTCAAGTCAGGATCAAAAGTTCCTTCTTGAATACCTTGTTCTATAATTTTGGCAATGTTACCTTCCAGCTTTTGAATGATTCTTTTGACTTCTTTCAGTAATGCAGGGTTTTGATGATTGGAATCAATACCTACATTGAGGATAGGACAACCACCAAAGGCGATGGTATAGTCGTAGTATTTCCGATAGAAATTGCTTAGTGCAAATAGTTTTTTATCAGCTCTTTTGAAAGGGGTTAATTCCTCGGCTATTTTTCCTACCACCTTTTTTACATTATGCGTGAATGCTAAAAGGGATAATTCTTCTTTATTGTCGAAGTTACCATAGATTGCTCCCTTTGTCAATTTGGTAGCGGAGCAGATATCGGTCATGCTGGTTGCTGCATATCCTTTCTTATTAAAGATAGGGGCAACTTGCTCAATGATAAAGGCCTTTGTTTGATCTGATTTCTTGGTCATTATACGCATATTTAATGCAAATATACTAAATATACCGATTGGTATATTATTTTTCAAAAAGAAACACCAATCAGCAATTGGTGTTTAAATGATTTGATTACTCACTTTTTTTATGGGGATTTTTATGCAGGTAATATTGCCCTATAATGTTCCCTGCAGCGATTCCTACATAGTGAAACCAATTAATACCTATCCTATGCCCAATTAAACCAAATACAAAGGCGAATAGGAACATCGATAAAAATAGGACAGCGTACTTATATTGAGTTGGTGTCATTGCTACATTTTTAAATAAAAAAAGGAGTCCATGTTTTCGCACGAGACTCCTTTTATATACTATTAATGATATTACATCATTCCTGGCATTCCACCTGGCATTCCACCTGGCATTGCAGGAGCACCACCTTCTTCAGGGATATCTGCAACAACACATTCAGTGGTTAGGAACATTCCTGCAACTGAGGCTGCGTTTTCCAATGCAACACGTGTAACTTTGGTAGGGTCAATAATACCAGCAGCGAACATATTAACATACGCTTCTGTTTTTGCATTATATCCGTAGTCACCAGTTTCTTCTTTGATTTTATTGATCACTACTGATCCTTCACCACCAGCGTTTTCGATAATTTGACGCAATGGAGATTCAATAGCTGTGCGGATGATTTCAATACCGATTTTCTCGTCTTCATTTTCCACTTCAACACCGTCAAGTGCTTCTATAGAGCGAACAAGTGCAACTCCACCACCTGGAACAATACCTTCTTCTACTGCAGCGCGAGTTGAATGCAATGCATCATCAATACGGTCTTTCTTTTCCTTCATTTCTACCTCTGTAGCTGCTCCAACATATAGTACGGCAACACCACCAGATAGTTTAGCTAATCTTTCTTGAAGTTTTTCTCTATCGTAATCTGAAGTAGTGATTTCGATTTGAGCTTTAATTTGACTAACTCTAGCTTTGATATTTTCTTCAATACCAGCACCATTTACAATGGTAGTAGTATCCTTATCGATCGTCACTTTTTCAGCAGTACCCAACATTTCGATGGTTGCATTTTCCAAAGTGAATCCTCTTTCTTCAGAGATGACTGCACCACCCGTAAGTGTTGCGATATCCTCTAACATAGCTTTTCTTCTATCACCAAATCCTGGAGCTTTTACAGCGGCAACTTTCAGAGATCCTCGGATTCTATTTACAACCAAGGTTGCAAGTGCTTCTGAATCTACATCCTCAGCAATGATCAACAATGGTTTCCCTGATTGAGCAACTGGTTCTAGAATTGGTAATAGATCTTTCATTGAAGAGATCTTTTTGTCATACATCAAAATGTATGGGCTTTCTAGATTTGCTTCCATTTTTTCTGCGTTGGTAACGAAATAAGGAGATAAATATCCTCTGTCAAATTGCATACCTTCTACTACCTCAACAGTAGTTTCTGTACCTTTTGCTTCTTCAACAGTGATTACACCTTCTTTACCAACTTTCTCCATGGCTTGTGAAATCAATTCACCAATAGAGTTGTCGTTATTAGCTGAAATGGTAGCTACTTGTTTGATCTTATCAAAACTATCTCCTACTTCTTGCGATTGAGATTTCAAGTTTGAAATAATAGCCTTAACTCCTTTATCGATCCCTCTTTTAAGATCCATAGGATTTGCACCAGCCGTCACATTTTTAAGACCTGTAGTGATGATTGCCTGAGCCAAAACAGTGGCAGTGGTAGTACCATCACCAGCTACATCAGCAGTTTTAGATGCCACTTCTTTTACCATAGAAGCTCCCATGTTTTCAATAGTGTCTTCTAACTCTATTTCTTTAGCTACTGTTACACCATCTTTGGTAATATGTGGAGGACCGAATTTCTTATCAAGGATTACATTCCTACCTTTTGGTCCAAGTGTTACTTTTACTGCGTTAGCAAGTGCATCAACACCTTTCTTAAGGTTTTCTCTTGCTTCTGTATTGAATATTATTTTTTTAGCCATTGTGAGCGTCTAAATTTTGTTAAACGATTGCGTAGATATCTGACTCACGCATTATCATAAAGTCTTTACCTTCCAATTTTAATTCTGTACCTGCGAATTTTCCATAAAGAACGATATCTCCTACTTTGACAGTCATAGGCTCATCCTTTTTACCTGGGCCCATAGCAACTACAGTACCTTTTTGAGGCTTTTCCTGTGCGGAGTCCGGTATAATGATTCCCGATACAGTTTTGGTTTCAGCAGGAGCTGGCTCTACAAGCACTCTGTCTGCTAGTGGTTTCAAATTGATATCTGACATTGTATGATGTTTTGTTATTTTTTTCGAATGATTTGAATTAGTCAAGATATATGCCAATCCGTTTTGGCTGTCAGCCTGTCATAATAGTTTAAAATATTGACAGGGGAGGAGATATTAGAGCAAAAAAAAAGCTAACCATCGGTCAGCTTTTAAAACTAATTATTGTTGTTCCTCTGGGGTTGATTCCGTTTCGGTTTCCGCAGGACTTTCGATATCGTTTAATAATTCTGTATCGAATCCATCGTCCGTTGCAGCAGCATCATCCAATAGTTCTTTACTGATAGTTGGTTTGTTTGATTCATCTACTCCTGTGAATTGAGAACCTAAACTTAAAATTACCAAGGCAATTGCAAGGGCCCATGTTGCTTTCTCTAGAAAGTCTGTTGTTTTTTGTACACCCATGATTTGGTTACTACCTCCAAATGATGAAGAAAGACCTCCGCCTTTAGGATTCTGTACCATTACGATAAGGATTAACAAAACACAAACTATTAGCAACAATGCTCCAATAAGTATATACATGATTCTTGATTTATTTTTTAAGTTCAGCTATTTGCGCAATTCGCTGTGCAAAGAAACTACTTTTTTGCGGATTTTTCAAGCTTAATATTTCGTAAGCTTTAATTGCCTTATTATAAAGACCTTGATCCAGGTAAATTTGAGCTAAGGTTTCCGTCATGAGGTTGTCAGTTTCCTGACTACTATCCTTTGCCATATTGATGTTCACTCCTTTAATTTTATCCTTTTGTGGTTGGATACTTGGATTCTTTTGTAGGAATTCATCAATTAAATCCGACTGCTTACTGCTTTTCTGATTAGTATTTCCAGAAGATTGCTCCAATTCTCTATTGATCGCCAATTTCAGCCAATAGCCAAAGGTATGATCACCCGATAAGGGGTGATTTAAAGTGGATTTGTCCGACTGATCTTCAGTTGTTGGTTCCTCCTCCAGTAAATGCAAGTTGGATAATAGTTCCTTGGGATTGTCTATTTCAGTTAACCAATAGAACAATTTACTTGAATCACTGGCGTAACAGGCAGTCCTAGCTAGTGTATTGTGGTATCGTTCTGAATCGTCTTCAGATTGCAGTCTTTTCTGATAAAGCAGATGTAGGGTTTGGCAATACGGATAGTCTGCCAAAACCTGAGCAAGCTCTTGGATAGAGAATTGATCCAAACTTTCTGGATGATCTATGATATGTTGAATTTGCGATAATTCCACCTTACCAGTTTACAAGGGCTTTGTTAAATATTTTTTCAGAAATTTCCTCTATGATTTCTTTAGTCAGGTCCTCTTCTACTGATTCGAAAGGTGTATTGTTGTCAAAATCTCGGAAAGCTGTAAAGGCTTGAGTAAAGTTATTTACAGGTTCAACTTTGTTGAAAAAACTAACTTTTGTTTGAACAGTAAACCTAGATTGGTTGGCCTGAGCTTGAGAGGTGATACCAATTGGTACTACATCATATCGTTCTATTGTGCCATGGAAATTTAAATCTCCATCCTCCACTTGTTCTATTAATTGAGTTTTTCTATTCAGCTTATCAATCAAGTTTTGTTTAAGATCGATGACCAGATCTGGATTTACAAGATTAGCTAAATTATCAAATTGAGCTACTGAAAATGATTTAATCTTTGGGTTGATTTCAATTCCTGAAAATGTATAATATTTACAAGAACTGACAATAACCAAACATAATATATATATAAGAAACTGGAGTTTTTTTGCCATAACTGATCTAAAAGTAACGATATTTTTTAAATCAAAGATTGTATTGTTTGATTTTACGATATAGCGTACGTTCAGAAATATCTAATTCCCTTGCAGCCTCTTTTCGTTTACCTTGGTGTTTTTCCAAAGCTTTTTTGATTAATTGGATTTCCATATTTTGAAGAGAAAGACTTTCAGCAGGTTCTTTTTCCTGAATATCGATCATTTGATAATTGCTTTCCGGAATAAAAGGTTCTATTACTTCCTCATTCTTTTCAATTGGAGTATCCAATTGTAAAATATTGTTATTTTCCTCCTCTTGTACTTCTTGATATATTTTCTGAATTGTAGAAGCGTGATGATCTTGGATTCCGTTTTGTATTAGGTCCAAGGTTAGCTTCTTAAGCTCAGAGATATCTTTTCTCATATCAAAAAGGACCTTGTATAGAATTTCTCTTTCGGAAAAGCTTTGTTCTTCAGTGTTGCGAAGTGCAGGTGCTCTTTGGGTAGTCTGATAATCCGGTAAATATTCTCTAAGCGTAGTAGCGTCTAAGAGTCTGCTTTTACCTACCACAGACAGTTGTTCGACAATATTTCTTAATTGTCGGATATTACCAGGCCATTGGTAGTTTAAGAGAACAGGAACTGCATCGTCCTCCAGGCGAACTGTTGGCATATGGTATTTTTGTCCAAAATCTGCAGCAAACTTCCTAAACAGTAAGTGAGTATCAGGCCCTCTCTTACGAAGTGGTGGAAGTTCCACTAGCACAGTATTTAACCTGTAAAATAGATCCTCACGAAATTTTCCGTCGGAAATAGCTTGTATCAGGTTTATATTTGAAGCAGCTACAATTCTTACATCTGTTTTTTGAACTTTAGAAGATCCGACCTTCATGAATTCACCTGTCTCAAGTACTCTTAATAAGCGTACTTGAGTTGAAAGTGGAAGTTCGGCTACCTCATCCAGAAAGATGGTGCCGCCATCGGCCTCTTCAAAATATCCTTTTCTTGCAGCGGTTGCTCCTGTAAAGGATCCTTTTTCATGGCCGAATAATTCGCTGTCTATGGTGCCTTCAGGAATAGCTCCACAGTTTACGGCAATATAGGATTTATGTTTCCTGTGAGATAATTGATGAACGATACGGGGTATGATCTCTTTACCTGTTCCACTCTCACCTGAAATGAGTACAGAAATATCAGTAGGAGAGACTTGAATAGCATTGTTTAAGGCCCTGTCTAATAAGGGCGAATTCCCAATAATTCCAAATCTTTGTTTTGCCTCGAGTACATTCATAATTTATATTCTATTTAAAATTAGGCTTTCGATACTATTCTTCCTTTTAGTGTAGCAGAATTACAATCTTCTACCAATACATGTACATAATCACCTAATTTAGCGTCTTCCTTAGGGAAGATGATAGCAGCATTTTGGCTATTTCTGCCAAGGAACTCTTCTTCGGATTTTTTGGAAACGGTTTCTACAAGAACTTTGTAGGTGTTGCCAACATACGATTTATTTCGAATAAATGAATGCTCTCTTTGTCTTTGGATAATTTCTGCAAGACGTCTCTTTTTAACATCCTCAGGTACGTCATCCGTCAATTTCTTGGCAGCGTAAGTATTTGGACGTTCAGAATAGTTGAACATATAACCATAATCAAAAGTTACATAATCCATCAATTCCAAAGTAGCCTGATGATCTTCCTCTGTTTCTGAGCAAAAACCAGATATTATATCGTGAGAAATAGCACAGTCAGGAAGGATTTCCTTGATTTTATCTATTCTCTCTTTATATTTTTCCACGGTATAACCTCTATTCATCAAATCAAGAATTCGATCACTTCCAGATTGGAAAGGAAGGTGAATAAAGTTACAGATATTTTCTTTAGAAGCCATTACTTCAAATACCTCGTTGGTCATATCTTGAGGATTAGAAGTAAAGAAACGAACACGAACGGTAGAATCTACTTCAGCTACTTTTTTCAAAAGCTGAGCAAAGTTTATACTGCTGGCTTTCTCTATCTCAGATAAGTTTTTGAAATGTTTCTTTGGACCACCACCGTACCATAAGTAAGAATCTACGTTTTGTCCAAGTAGAGTAACTTCTTTGTAACCTTGCTCAGATAATTGACGTACTTCTTCAAGGATGCTTTCTGTGTCTCTACTACGTTCTCGACCTCTAGTGAAAGGTACAACACAGAAAGTACACATGTTGTCGCATCCTCTCATAATAGTTACAAAAGCAGTTACGCCGTTGCTTCCATATCTTACAGGTGCAATATCAGCATAGGTTTCCTCCATGCTCAGTAATACGTTGATTGCCTTTTCTCCTCCATCAATTTCCTCCAATAAGCTTGGTAGGTCTCTATAAGCATCAGGTCCGACAATAAGGTCAACTAATTTTTCTTCCTCCAGCAATTTACTTTTTAACCTTTCAGCCATGCATCCTAAAACACCAACTTTAAGTTTTTTATTGTTTCGCTTAAGTTTTCTGAAAGACTTTAATCTTTTACGAACAGTATCTTCTGCTTTTTCACGGATAGAACAGGTATTGACAAAAACTAGCTCAGCTTCTTCAATATTTTTTGTAGTTGAATATCCTTCCTTTTGTAAAATAGATGCTACAATCTCACTATCGGAAAAATTCATTTGACAACCGTAACTTTCAATATAAACTTTTTTGTCTCCTACACTCGTATTCAGTACGGTAGCTTCCCCTTGTTTGCTCTCGTCTATAACCTTGTTTCCTTGATCCAAACTCTCCATAAAGGCAATAAATTTTAGGGCACAAAGGTAAGTATTTATATTGATGACAAAGTGGCAGCTAACTTCTTTTTTCCTTAAAAAATCATAAAAATGCCAGATTTTAGATAAATCAAACATTTTGGCAAGTGAATATTTTTTTTTAAAAAAAAATCGCAGAAAAAATAATGGGCTTGGAGAACCGCATTTTTACAAATAAAATGGGTGCTATATAATATAGTAGGTTGAGTAGGTGAAAAATTCATGAGTCTATTGAAATTCAATATTTTCGAATGAAATGCATATTCCAAAAAAGGAAGGGAATTGGATTTATTTTTTTCCTTAAAATGTGGAATTAATTCTGCCGTTATTTTTTGATTTTTAGAGCCGTTTTGAAGGGGGTAAAATGGTGAGCATGAAATTTATATTTGTCTAATTGAAAAAAAAGCCACTATTTTTGTGAATGAATTTGACCTATATATTATAGAAGTAGAATTCATTTTGGGCATCAAGTCCATTCAGATATAAAGGATAACGAAGCACAGGTCCCATCATTTTTATTAGTGGCGCATTGCGGAATGTAAATTCACCTGTTCAATTAAGGTTTCGATTATGGCAAAGAATTTAGTAATAGTTGAGTCGCCTGCAAAGGCGAAAACAATAGAAGGTTTTCTTGGAAAAGAATTTACGGTAAAGTCTAGTTTTGGACATATTCGTGATTTGAGTCCAAAGAAAATGGGAATAGAGATCGATAATGATTTCAAGCCTGTTTATGAGATATCCAAGGATAAGAAGGATCTTGTAAAAAAACTGCAAGTAGATGTTAACAAGGCAGAAACTGTTTGGTTAGCAACGGATGAGGATCGCGAGGGAGAAGCGATTGCTTGGCATTTATTTGAGGCGCTTGGTTTATCTAACAAAGAGGTGAAAAGAATTGTTTTTCACGAGATTACCAAGAAGGCTATTTTAAATGCGATTGAAACGCCGCGGGAAATCAATATCGATTTAGTAGATGCCCAACAGGCTCGTAGAATTCTAGATCGATTGGTAGGTTTTGAGCTTTCACCAGTTCTTTGGAGAAAGGTACAGCAAGGATTATCTGCTGGTCGTGTTCAATCGGTAGCTGTAAAGTTGATTGCTGAACGTGAAAAAGAAATTAGAAAATTTACATTTTCCAGTTCTTTCAAAGTTGTTGGTCAATTTCAAACAGCAGGCAATGTTGCTTTTAAAGCTGAGCTGAACACTAAGCCGAAAGGCAAGGAAGAGGCTGAAAAAATATTGGAACTTTGTAAGGATGCTATTTTCTCTGTTGAGGAAATCATTACTAAGCCTTCCAAGAAGTCACCAACAAAACCATTTACCACTTCTACACTACAACAAGAGGCCTCTAGAAAATTAAGCTTTTCTGTAGCGCAAACGATGTCTGTAGCACAGAAATTGTACGAATCAGGGAAGATAACCTACATGCGTACCGATAGTGTGAGTTTATCTCAAGATGCTATTGACGCTGCTGAGGTGGAGATTAAAGGTAGATGGGGTGATGAATACTCAGAGCCAAGGCAATATACGACCAAGCAGAAAGGAGCACAAGAGGCTCACGAGGCGATTCGACCCACTTATATGAACTATGAAGGGGGCGATTTGGATCGTAATGAACGCAGATTATATGAATTGATCTGGAAACGAACATTAGCTTCTCAAATGAGCGAAGCAAAGTTTGAAAAGACAACTGCTAAGATTCAGTTTTCAAACTTCGACAAAAAATTCGTAGCTAAAGGGGAGGTTCTAATATTTGATGGTTTCCTTAAGGTATATCAGGTGTCTACTGATGACGAGGAAGAAGAAGATGCTGGCCGCTTGCCTAAAATGAGTCAGGATGAGGTATTAGGGATGGATGAGGTAATGGCTACTGAACGATTCTCTAAACACCCACCAAGATATAATGAAGCTTCTTTGGTACGTAAAATGGAAGAACTAGGGATTGGTAGACCGTCTACTTATGCCCCAACTATTTCTACCATCCAAAGAAGAAAATATGTAGTTAAGGAAGATAGACCTGGTAATAGCAGAGTATATCTTCAGGTGAGTCTTCAGGACGGAGCAATAAGCTCAGAAGAGAAGACTGAAAATTGGGGGCAAGAAAAGCAGAAGTTATTCCCTACCGATATAGGTATGGTAGTAAATGATTTCTTGTCGGTGAATTTTGAACATATTTTAGATTACCATTTCACGGCTGAGATTGAAGATCTTTTTGATGAGATTGCTCAAGGTAAAATGGTCTGGAATAAAATGATTGCTGAATTTTATAATGAATTCCATCCAAAAGTACTGGATGTAAGTGAGCATTCAGAAAGAGTAAGTGGTACTCGTGAACTTGGGGACGATCCTAAAACTGGGAAACCTGTAATTGTAAGGATTGGGCGTTATGGTCCAATGGCTCAATTGGGAGAAACCAGTGATGAAGAAGGAGCGGAAAAGCCAAAGTTTGCTAGTTTAAGAACTACACAGAGTATAGATACTATTTCTCTGGAAGAAGCCTTAGAATTGTTCAAGCTACCTAGACAGGTAGGAGAATATGAAGGAAAGGTTGTGACAGTAGCAATTGGAAGGTTTGGTCCTTATGTTCGTCATGATAGTAAATTTGTTTCTTTAGGGAAAGAGGATGATCCGATGGAAGTAGACCTTGAAATTTGTATAGAGTTGATAGAGGCTAAGCGAAAAGCGGATAGAGAGAAATTTATTCAAGCATTTGAAGAGGAGCCGATGATTGAGGTATTGAATGGTCGATGGGGTCCATATATCAAATTTCAGAAGAAGAACTTCAAAATCCCAAAAGATGTAGATCCTAAAGCCTTAACAAGGGAGGATTGCGAAAAGCTAATTAAAGAGGGTGGAGCTTCCAAAAAAGGAGCAAAGAAAGCACCAGCTAAAAAAGCGGCGACTAAAAAGGCGCCTGCAAAAAAAGCAACTACAAAGAAAAAATAGATTTTGATTTTTGATCATCTAATATCGTATTTCGATACGAACGATATGCATAGCGCTCTGGGAGAATTTAGTTCTTCTCAGGGCGCTATTGCTTTTTATACGCAGAGGGTAATGCAGACCTCCGATTTTGACAAATTGAATAAAGGAGATTTGGTTTTCTTCTTTATCAATGATGCTTATCCTGAAGATGAATTTTCAAATTTCACGAAAGGATTTAGGAGGTCGCTTTATAAATTGTTCCCCGGGAATGACTGGCAGAAGCCCATTTTTGATTTGGGGAATTTAAAGCAAGGAAACACAGCCAATGATACCTTGGTTCTTTTGAGAGAGGTTATGGCTATACTGTATTCCGAGTATGGGGTGATGCCAATTGTTTTAGGTGGAGGAGATGAAGTGGATTATATATTATTTGAAGAGCTTTCAAAGCATCATGCCGCACTAAACGTAGTGGAGGCTTCAGCCTTGGTCCCGGACCTAAGGAATAAGGAGCATTTTATCTCTAGGATAATAGATGAGAAACGTAATAGTCTCTTTCAATATACGCAATTGGGCTATCAGCAGTGTTTAAACAATGCTTCTAGTTTGAAAGGGCTGAGTGAAATGTACTTTGAGTCTGTCCGTTTGGGAGAGCTGCGTGAAAATCTTACCAATATGGAACCGAGAGTTCGGAATGCTCAATTTGCTAGCTTTCGAATGGATGTTTTGAGAACTGCCGAATTGGTTCCTTCAGATGCGGTTATGCCGAATGGACTATTTTCATTTGAGCTATGTCAGCTGATGTGGTATACTTCCTTTTCATCTAATTTAAAGGTGGCGCATATTTCGAAGGTGTCTTATTCTCGAATAGAAGGAATAGCCCTGGCTAATTTATCTCAAATGTTTTGGCATTTAATGGACGGATATCAAGAGGCAGTGGAGGAAAAATTTAATCTTCCGAAAAATTTCTTAAAGTACACCGTTTTAAAAGGTCAAAATGAATGGATTTTTTACAAAAGTAAGCGTACCGAAAGGTGGTGGGTTGAGGTAAATAGTAATGTAAAAGATAAAATTAAAATCCTTATCCCTTGTACACTTGACGATTACAATTCTTCGTTGTCTGGAGAGATACCTGAATCGTGGTTTAGGCACTTGAGTAAGATAAACTAATAGGCTTAATTTTTGGATTACAAAAAGTCGCTTTTATAATAATAAAACTAACAAAGAAATTTTGTTCAAATTGATACAACTAATGTTCAATACAGTTGTCTGGAACTATTTTTTTTATATCTTTAGCCACTCGAAGTCAGTTAGTCTTTGAAAACCCGATTGTTTTATGAAGAAAATAGTGTTACTTGTTTGTATGATGTATGGTGCTAATATAATGGCACAACAAGATGTACAAATAACACAAAACATGTTTAATAGGTTTTCGGTAAATCCATCTTTTGCAGGTGTGCAAGGCGTTGGTAATATTTCGCTTTTACACCGTTCTCAGTGGGTCGGTTTTGAAGGAGCTCCAGAAACTCAGTTTTTAAGTTTTGATATGCCAGTCTATGCACTTGGCGGAGGAGCAGGAGTGAATGTAGTGAATGACCGGATTGGAAACGGATTTACATATAGGCAGGTAAATGCTGCATATGCCTATCATGGTAAGTTGGGGAGAAGTGCCTCTTTTGGACTTGGTTTGAGTGTAGGAATTCAAAGTGTAAGCTTTGACTTCGATAAGTGGTTTGCTCCAAATGGTAAAAATGGTGAAGATGATGCCAGTATTCCAACAAAGGATGCTAGTGCAACCATTCCAGATGTGGGGCTTGGCCTTCACGTAGCTAAAGATAATTACTATGTAGGTGTTTCATCTACACATGTTTTCGATTTTGAAGCAGAATTGGATGGTGGAAAAAATGCTAGATTCAATTCGGCAAGACATGTATACTTAGTGGCTGGTGCATTTTATGAGCTAAATAGAGACTGGGTAATTCAACCGTCTGTCTTTATGAAAAGCGATGATGTTGAGGCGCAATGGGATTTTAACGTTAACTTTGTGTACGACGAAAAATTGTATCTTGGGTCTTCTTATAGAACGTATGATGCAGTTGCTGTATTGTTAGGTTATCAATTGAAAGATAATATCCGTGTAGGATATGCGTATGATATAACTGTTTCTGATCTAAGAACTGAGCAATCAGGTTCTCATGAATTGTTTGTTAGATACTCGTTTGATGTATCTGCACCAGTTAAAGGAAATACGAGATATCGTAACATCAGATTCTTGTAAGAATCGAGAATGAATTAATTAGGATAAGTAATAACCGAAATATTTGTCGATAGACATGACTAAATACCAAAATCAAATGAAAAAAGTTCTAGCTTTAGGTGTTATAGCTGCAGCTATGATCAGTTGTGGGACACCAAGTGGTGATTTGGTGGGAGTGAGCTCAGGCGTTGCATATAGACCAGCAGATCCTTTTGGAATGGTTCAAGTACCTGGTGGTACGTATACAATGGGTTCAAATGATCAAAATGTTCCCTATGCTCATACTACGCCAATGCGTACTGTTACAATGCATTCGTTTTGGATGGACCAAATGGAAATCACAAATGATGAGTACCGCCAATATGTGAATTGGGTTCGTGATTCTATCGCAAGAGTTACTTTGGCTGATGCTGGAGTAGAAGGTTATGAAATGATCGAAGAGAATGAAGAAGGTGACTTCTTGGAAAGACCATACCTAAACTGGGATTTGGAAATTGATTGGTCATCAGATGATGAGCTTTTGGTTGATGCATTGGAACCAATGTATATTCCAGAAGAGGAAAGAGTATTCGGAAGAAAAGCATTCGATACACGTGACTGGTCATTCACTTATTCTTATACGGATAACAAGGCTTCAGGTTTGAAGAAAAATCGTTTTGATGCCACTTCTGGTACGTATCGTGAAGGGTATTCTAGAAAAACGCTTGAGAATACTAAAACTGTAAAGGTATATCCAGACACGTTGGTTTGGTTGCATGATTTCGCATATGCTTATACGTATAATGAGCCTATCTTTACGAACTATTTCTGGCACCCTTCTTATGGGCAATATCCAGTAGTAGGGGTTAGCTGGGATCAAGCGAATGCATTCTGTGCTTGGAGAACTCAAACGCGTGACGCTGCATTATATGATGGTGAGGCTAGCTACGAAACTAGCTTTAGATTGCCAACAGAAATGGAGTGGGAATACGCTGCAAGAGGTGGAAAGCAATTATCTGTTTACCCTTGGGGTGGATTATATCCAACGAACAGTAAAGGATGTTTCCTAGCGAACTTCAAGCCTAGAAGAGGTGAGTATGGCGCTGATGGTTATGTGTTTACTGCACGTTCAGATGCTTATTGGCCAAATGGATTTGCATTGTACAACATGTCAGGTAATGTTGCTGAATGGACAAGTACACCATTTGAACAAACTCAATATTCTTATTACCATGATTTGAATCCAGATTACAGATATGATGCTTTGGATTCTGATCATCCAATGTTGAAACGTAAGATTACTAAAGGTGGATCTTGGAAGGATATAGGAGCTTTTATTCAAGTGGCTTCTCGTGATTATGAATATTTAGATTCTGCTAAATCGTATATTGGATTCCGTTGTGTGAAAACATATGCTCGTGTTGATGAAATTGAATTTTAGTAGATCTTAATCAGTAAAAAAAAAATAACCCTTTAAAATTGTAACTATGTCATTTTTAGATAGCAAGAGAGGAAAGAATTTTATGGCGAAGTTGTACGGTATTGGTGCAGCAGTCGTAATTTTAGGAGCATTATTTAAAATTCAACACTGGGCAGGTGCAAACGAAATGTTGATTGCAGGTTTGGGAACGGAAGCAATTATCTTCTTCTTCTCTGCATTTGAGAAGCCTGGTAAAGAATATGACTGGTCATTGGTATACCCTGAATTAGCAGGATTGGATACTGATGATGACATTTCTCCAGTAAGAGAATTGGATAATATGATGGAGAAAGCTAAAATTGACTCTCACTTGATCGAAAGTTTAGGTGATGGTTTACGTAAGGTTTCTACTGCAGCGAATGGTCTTGGTGAAGCAGTTAATATTGCTCAATCAACAAACAACTATAGTGAAGCTGTTGGATCTGCTGCTAAAAACTTAAATGCAATCAATGCATTATATGAATCTCAAATCCAAAGTACAGGTGTTCATACTGACGCTACAAAACGTATGGCGGATAATATGAAGACTGCTATGGAGTCATCAGAAGAGATGCAAAGAGAGTTGACAACACTTACTAAAAACTTGAATTCATTGAATTCTGTTTACGGTAATATGTTAACTGCAATGAACTTTAATAAGTAATCATTTAATCCTGTTTAGAACATGGCAAGTGGAAAACTAAGCCCAAGGCAGAAAATGATCAATATGATGTATCTCGTATTGACTGCATTACTTGCCTTGAATGTATCAAAAGAGATTATGCTTGCTTTCTTTAAAGTTGAGACTGGGTTGGAAAACACCACGTCTGCTTTGGTAGCAAAAAATGATCAAACATATGAGGCCTTTGCGAAGGCAGCAGAAACGCAAAATCGTGCGAAAGCTGCTTATGAGCATGCGAAGACAGTTAAGGCTGCTTCAGGTAAATTAAAAACTCATCTTAAGGAATTAAAAGAAATTTTAATTCAAAAGACTGGTGGATATTCAGAGAAAGCAGAAAACTTCATTGGTGACAACAAACCGCCAGCGAAGATGGATGATAAGGAAATTGTAGCCAATTACCTTTTAAAGAAACCTAAAAAAGGTGCTGAGTTAAAAGGAGAAATCGATCTTTTCAGAAATGAATTATTAGGTTTAGCCGATGTGCAAAAGAATACTGGATTAAAGGCTTCTATTTCAAGTACCTTCGATACACAAGATGTGAAGAAGGGTTCTGGTGGTTATAAACCATGGGAAGTAGATCGTTTTGAAGGATATCCTTTGATTGCTGTACTGACTTTCCTTACTCAGATAGAGTCTGAAGTTGTTAAGGCTGAATCTCAAGTTGTAGATGAATTATATTTGTCTGCAGGTAAGTCAGAATTTACCTTTGATAAATTGGCGGCGGTAGTAATTGCTCCAAAGTCATTTATCATGCAAGGGGATAGTTTAACAGCGGATATTTTTGTTACTGCATTCGATTCACAACAAAGACCAAAAGTAGAGATTACAAAGAAGTTTGTAGATGGTAAACCTGATTGGTCTGCTGCAACTTCGGTTCCTGTAGATGATCAAGGGAAAGGGAATTTGGCTGAGAAGGCTAAAGAAACGGGTAGTTTTTCGTTTGCTTCTAGGGTATTAGTACAAACTAAAACTCAAGGGGAAGTTCCTTATGACGCTGAAGTATTTGAATATACGGTTGCTCAACCTACTGCTGTAGTTTCACCTACAAAGATGAATGTATTCTATCGTGGTGTAGCTAACCCATTGGAAGTTTCTGTTCCTGGTGTTGCTCCAAAGGATGTTGTAGCATCTGGGAGAGGGGTAACTTTGAAAAGAATTTCTCCGGGTAAATACGAAGCACGTGTTCTTAAATCTGCTACTGAAGCTAGTATTAGCGTAAAGGCTAATGGGGCAACTATTGGTAAGCCAAAAGAATTCCGTGTTAAGAAAATTCCTAATCCAGTAGCTACTGTTGGTGGTAAAACGGATGGAAAGATTTCAAAAAATAGATTGAATAAAACTCCAGGTGTTCGTGCAACTCTTAGAGATTTTCCATTCGATTTAAAATTTAGAGTTTCTACATATACTGTTCGTGTTAAAGAAGGAGAGTATGTTAAACCAATTATTGTTAAAGGTGATTTGTTTAGTTCAGATGTAAAAACTAAATTTAAGAAACTAAAACCTGGACGAGATGTATCCTTTACTAATATCAAGGCTGTAAGCACTGAGAAAGGAATTGGTACTAAGACATGTTCTCCAGTAATTTTGACTGTTCAATAAAAATACTTATATAATGAAGCGTATTTTTTCTGCATTAACTGTATGTTTACTTGCCTTGA
>MAAC01015878.1_pt1 | contig 25214 bp, 23 predicted proteins | sample 1115981 | NCBI WGS metagenome assembly MAAC01 (sample SAMN04961126, study PRJNA320927) | seawater metagenome | isolation source: sample BD02T64 sea water enriched with oil for 64 days | place: USA:Gulf of Mexico | collected 2013-07-27
TACTCCTAAAAGCTTGAAAGAATGATTGAAAAAGGTACCCGTGCTTCGCACATTTCGGTAGGAAACTATGGTATTAAGGATGCAACAGTTCATTGGAATTTAAGTTCTGAGGAGTTGGTGCAGTTAAGTTTAGATAAAGGGCAAGGTAGTTTGTCTAGTGCTGGAGCCTTGGCTGTAGATACTGGTGAGTTTACTGGAAGATCGCCTAAGGATAGATTCATTGTTAAGGATGATCTAACTAAAGATGCAGTTTGGTGGGGTGATATTAACCTTCCATTTGATGCTGACAAATTCGATAAACTTTATGATAAGGTAGTCGGGTATTTAAACGGAAAAGAATTGTTTGCTAGAAATGCGTATGCTTGTGCGGATCCTAGTTACAAAATGAATATAACAGTTGTTAATGAATATCCATGGTCTAACATGTTTGCTAATAACATGTTCTTAAGACCTACTGAAGACGAAATCAATACTTTCGATCCAGAGTGGACTATTATTAACGCACCTGGTTTCATGGCGGATCCAGCTGTTGACGGTACACGTCAACACAATTTCGCTATTTTAAGTTTTACAAGAAAAGTTATCTTGATTGGTGGAACTGGTTATACTGGTGAGATCAAAAAAGGTATTTTCTCTGCACTTAACTTCATCCTTCCTTACCAGAATAATGTGCTTTCTATGCATTGTTCTGCCAATGTTGGAAACGAAGGGGATACAGCTGTATTCTTTGGTTTGTCAGGGACTGGGAAAACGACACTTTCAGCTGATCCAAAACGTAAATTAATTGGAGATGATGAGCACGGTTGGGCAAATGACTCTGTTTTCAACTTTGAAGGTGGTTGTTATGCAAAATGTATTGATTTATCTGCTGAAAAAGAGCCAGATATTTTCAAAGCAATCAGACCAGGAGCACTTCTTGAAAACATCGTTTATAAAAACGATAATAATGAAGTAGATTTCGAAGACGGATCTAAAACGGAAAATACACGTGTTAGTTATCCAATCCATTTCATCGATAATATTCAAACACCATCTAGTGGTCCTGCACCGAAGAATATTTTCTTCCTTACATGTGACGCATTTGGAGTTTTGCCTCCGATCTCAAAATTGACGAAAGGGCAAGCAATGTTCCACTTTATTTCTGGTTATACTGCTAAGGTTGCTGGAACGGAAGCTGGAATCACTGAGCCGCAAACAACTTTCTCTGCATGTTTTGGAGCGCCATTTATGCCGTTACACCCTACTTATTACGCTGAAATGCTAGGTAAGAAAATGGAAGAGAATGAAGTAAACGTTTGGTTGATCAATACTGGATGGAGTGGAGGTGGTTACGGAGTAGGTTCAAGAATGAAACTTGGATATACACGTGCTATGATTACGGCTGCATTAGAAGGTAAATTGGATAAGGTAGCCTTTACTCAACATGAATTGTTCGGATTGAATATGCCTCAAGAATGTGATGGTGTACCAACTGAGCTGTTGAATCCTAAAAATACTTGGGAAGATAAAGCTGCTTATACTAAAAAGGCACAAGAATTAGCTTCAGCATTTATTAAGAACTTTAAGCAGTTCGAGGAATATGCTAACGAAGAGATCATGTCTGGATCACCTAAAGCGATTGCAAACGCATAAGGTTGAAAATTAAATTCACGATACAAAATAGGCAGATATGATTCATATCTGCCTATTTTGTTTTTAGGTATTTGGGAATGATTCATTTTAGTTTCCGTTTTACAATGACTAAATTTGAGTAAAATATCACCCATGGAGCGATTAAGGTTTTTGACCTACCCTTTGTCTTTATTGTATAATTTCATAACCGCATTGCGGAATGGATTGTACTATATAGGTATATTGAAGTCGTTTCGCTCTGGTACTCCTACTATATGTGTAGGGAATTTAAGTACTGGCGGAACCGGTAAAAGTCCACATATCGAATGGTTGATAGATAAGTTAAGAGATAGTCATAAAATAGCTGTATTGAGTAGAGGATATCGTCGTAAAACGAAAGGATATCAATTGGCTACCTTAGAGTCCACAGCCAGTGAAATAGGTGATGAGCCGATGCAATTCAAGCAAAAGTATCCTTCTATTCAAGTTGCAGTAGACGAAAATAGAGTGAATGGTATTCAATGCTTAATTCAAAAGTTTAAGCCAGATGTTATTTTGCTAGACGATGCTTATCAACATAGAAGAGTAGATTCTGGTTTTAAGGTGCTGTTAACGGAATATCAAAAACCGTTTTTTAAAGATTTTGTATTAGCTGCTGGAAACCTGAGAGAAAACAGGATGGGTGCTAAGAGATCAGATATTGTTGTTGTCACAAAATGCCCAAAAGATATAACTGCTGTGCAGAAGCAGTATTTTCAAAAAAAGATAAAGTTCTATACAAAGTCACCTGTGGTTTTTTCACATGTTGATTATAATCCATTGAAAGCAGTTTGGGGAGACGCTATTGCCGAAACAAAATATGATCATATCATTGCGTTGACGGGAATTGCAAAGCCTGATATGTTTGTTAAAAGTGTGAAAGATATCGCAGGGCATGTTCAGCATCATAAATTTCCAGATCATTATGCCTTTAAACAGGATGATATGGAAGAATTACGGGCAAGTTTTGAAAAAATTGACATTCCTAGTAAGGCTATCATAACGACTGAAAAGGATGCTATGAGGCTAAAAGAATTTGAAGAGGAATTAAAAGATTTGCCGATTTACTATTGGCCTATAAGTATAGCGATGTCAGATTCGGATATTGAAGTATTCGATAAAAAATTGAATAGCTATTTAGCTAGATAAAGAAGCATTGATTTGTTAACTTTGCAAGGTTTAACTTTTGCTTAGAAAAATACCTAAAGTATTGGAAACGATAGATTACGATAAATATGAGTTAATTGTTGGCTTGGAAATTCATACCCAGCTAAAAACAATTACAAAAGCATATAGCTCAGATGCTTATGAATATGGTCATGGTGCGAATACGCAAACATGCCCAATTAGTTTAGGTCATCCTGGGACACTTCCTGTTCCCAATATGCGTGTGGTAGAATCAGGTATCAAACTAGGGCTTGCCTTAAATTGTACTATTCGTGAACGCAATGAATATGCTAGAAAGAACTATTTCTATGCGGATTTACCTAAGGGATACCAAATTACTCAGGATACTACACCTATTTGTACAGATGGTTTCATCGTTGTAAAAGATGCAAATGGTGAAGATAAGCGTATTGGTATTACGCGAATTCATATGGAGGAGGATTCCGGGAAAAGCATCCATGATATTGATCCTTTCGAATCTTTGATCGATTTGAATAGAGCAGGGGTGCCACTGCTTGAAATCGTTTCTGAACCTGATTTTAGATCTGTTGAAGAAGCCTATAATTTCCTAGCAGAAATACGTAGAATGGTAAAATACCTGGATATCTGTGATGGTAATTTGGAGGAAGGAAGTATGCGTTGTGATGCAAATATTTCTGTTCGACTTCGAGGTGAAGATACTTTACGTACAAGAGTTGAGGTGAAAAACATGAACTCTTTAAGGAATGTTCAACGTGCTATTCAGTACGAAGCTAAAAGACAAGTTGAAGTCTATGAAGCTGGAGGTGATGTATTCCAAGAAACTAGAAATTATGATGCCGGAAAGAATATCACTGTAGTAATGCGTACCAAAGAAGACGCACATGACTATAGATACTTTCCGGAGCCAGACATTCAGCCTGTATACGTTTACCAAAAAGATGTAGATGCTGTAAAGGACGCTATGCCTGAGTTGCCGTCTGAAATGTATAAAAGGTATGTGAATGAGTATAAATTGTCTGAATATGATGCTTCTTTATTGATTGAAGATAAAGAGATCGCTCATTACTACGGACAATTGATTGCTCTAGTTCCAAACTATAAAATGGCTTGTAATTATTTGATGGGGACGGTAAAGTCTTATTTGAATGAAAAAGCAATTAGTATTGGTGAATTACCTATTACTATTGAGAAATTGAGTGCGCTAATTAAGTTGGTTGAGGCTGATAAGATTAGTCATTCTTCTGCAAATCAAAAGTTATTCCCAGCGATGATTGCTGATCCTACTGCAGATGTTACGGAATTAGCCAATAGCTTAAATATCATGCAGGAAAGTGATTCTGGATTCCTAGAAACCGTTATTGCTGATGTTATTTCTGCTCATCCAAGTGAATTGGAAAGGTATAAGGCTGGACAAAAACAATTGATGGGGATGTTTATGGGGCAAGTAATGAAAGCGTCAAAAGGAAAAGCAGACCCTAAGGTTACAAGTAAATTATTAGCAGAAATGTTAAATAAAGCATAAAAATGATAAAGCATATTTTTTTAGGATTAATTGCCTCAATTCTATTGATTGGATGTGGTAATTCAAATTCTATTCCTGAGGGTAAAAACTTCAGTATTGAAGCAAATATTACTGGAGCCGATTCTATCTTCGTAGTTAAAATTACACCTGAAAGTCGTGTTCCTTTAGATACCTTGTTTATGGGAGAGGAAGGGAAAGGAGCTACCTATTACGGACATGTTGATAAAGGCGATTTTTTCGCACTTGTTTTGCCTAATGGCGATATCATAAACATGTTTTTGGAGCCTACTGATAAAATACTGGTGAATGGTTCTTCAGATGATTTTTCAGCTGTAGCTAATATTTCAGGTTCTAAGATTTCGCAAGAAATTCGCGACTTGGATTTTTATTTCCATGAAACACTTCATAAAAGAGATTCTATTTATAAATTGGCAGGAACGGTTGATCAAGATAGGTATAAGGAGGTTCAAGATTCTTTTAATCAATTGAGTTTGAATCACAGAGCTTATTTGGAGAAATTTATTAAAGATCACATTGGTTCACCTTCAACCATTTTTGCAATCTACAATGTAATAAATCAAACACCAGCCTTTGATCTTTATCAAGATTATGAATGGTTTAAAATGGTAGGGGATAGCTTATATGTAGATTATCCAGAATTGTCTCATACAGGATTTTTCAATAAGTTACTCAGCCAAGCGGATGCTCCAAACTTTAGTATGGAGAATGATAAAGGAGAAGTCGTTAATTTGACTGATTTCCGTGGAAAGTGGGTATTGTTAGATTTTTGGGCTTCTTGGTGTAAGCCATGTAGAGCACAAGCTCCTTTATTAAAGAATATACACACTAAATATCCAGATTTGGAGATTGTAAGTGTATCAATTGATGGAGGGCCTAGACAAAAGAATCCGAAATCAGATTGGTTAAATGCGATCAAAGATGATGGTATAGCAGATTGGACACACTTATCAGACTTACAAGGGGGAGACTCTCCAGTAACTAGACTATTTGGGTTTACATCTATACCATTTACTGTAGTGATCAGTCCAGAAGGGCGTATTGTTGCCAAGAATTTGAGAGGTAGCAATTTGGCTTTATTCATTTCAAGTAGATTGAAAAAATAAACGTGTCTAAAGATTTAAAGATATATTTCGCCTCAGATTTTCATCTAGGTGTACCTAATAGGGAACAGAGCTTAATTCGAGAGAAGAGAGTCGTTCGGTGGTTGGATATGGTTTCAGTAGATGCTGATGAAATCTACTTGCTAGGTGATGTCTGGGATTTTTGGTTTGAGTATAGCAAGGCTGTTCCAAAAGGCTATGTGAGACTGTTAGGGAAGTTGGCCGAACTGTCAGATAAAGGGATTAAAATCCACTTCTTTACAGGGAATCATGATATGTGGACTTTCGGATATCTTGAAGAAGAGATTGGTTTAACCTTACATCGAGAACCACAAGTTCGGACCATAAATGGTAAGAATTACTTCATTGGACATGGAGATGGTTTAGGGCCTGGTGATAGTGGCTATAAGTTTTTGAAAAAAATATTTACCCATCCTTTGTGTCAATGGCTATTTGCGCGTGTTCATCCCAATTTTTCATTTTCAATTGCAGAGTACTTTTCTAGGAAAAGTAGATTGGCAAATGGAGATGTGGATATGAAGTATCTAGGAGATGAAGAATGGCTGTACCAGTTTGCTAAAGAGACAAATATTAGCCAAGTCAATGATTGTTATATCTTCGGTCATCGTCACCTTCCTTTGGAAGTTGAAGTGGAAGGAGGTACAGTATATTATAATCTTGGAGAATGGATAAATTACAATTCGTATGGTGTAATTGATGGTTCAAATTTTGAATTGAGATTTTTCGAATCGAAATACACAAAAGCAATAAATAAATAAGCATGTCAAAAATAGCATGGATTACTGGCGCCAGTTCTGGAATCGGAAGTGCCACAGCAATAGAATTAGCTAAATTGAAATATGATCTTATTCTATCAGCAAGAAGGTCTGAGAGATTGGAGGAATTGAAAAATTCCATTATAGCTGAGTTTGGTGTGGATGTTCATGTTTTGTCTTTGGATGTTCGGGATAGAGAAGCCGTTTCAGCTGCTTGTGAAAGCCTGGATGAAAGATGGAAAGAGATTGATGTTTTGGTGAATAATGCTGGCTTGGCTTCAGGATTAGATCTTTTTCAAGATGCTTCATTAGATGATTGGGATCAAATGATAGATACCAATGTGAAAGGATTATTGTATGTATCGAAAGGTGTAGTTCCTTTTATGATTAATAGAAAAAAAGGACATATCATTAATATAGATTCTACAGCTGGTAAAGAAGTTTACCCAAAAGGAAATGTGTATTGTGCCACGAAATATGCAGTAGATGCAATTAGTAAGGGGATGCGTATTGATCTATTGGAACATGCTATAAAAGTAACCAATTTATGTCCTGGAATGGTGGAGACGGAATTTTCTAAAGTCCGCTTTCATGGAGACGAGGAAAAGGCCTCAAAGGTATATACAGGTTACCAACCATTGGTTGCTGAAGATATAGCAAATTGTATTGGTTTTGCCGTTTCCTTACCAGATCATGTTTGTATCAATGATATGGTAGTGACCTGTACTGCTCAAGCAAACTCTATGTTTACTAAGAAAGACTAGGTGTAGCTCTTGTAGTCAATAAAATATAAAGGTTCAAAACACTCGTTTTGAACCTTTTTTATTGAAGGGTATTTTGAACTATTATATCCGTAGCACCTTTGTGTTGATGAATAAAATGACTTGCAGCTTTTGAGGCAGTAGTGTAGTTTTCTTCATTTATGAAGTCAGCTATACTGGCAATAAGTTCTTCTTCTGTGCTGATAGATATTCCTGCACCAATTTCAATAAGCTGTTTTGCTTCTTCAAATTTTTGGAATTTTGGTCCAAATAAAACAGGCTTGCCATATGTTGCTGCTTCTAATGTATTGTGAATACCAACGCCAAATCCTCCTCCTATATAGCACAATGTTCCAAATCTGTATAAGTACTTCAATTTCCCAATATTGTCAATTAGAAGTACATCTGCATCCTTTATCAGTTGGGTATCCATTGTGGTGCTATATCTAATTATTTTCAATCCTGTAGACAAGCTTTCAATCTGCTTCAAGTGTTGTTCATGAATTTCATGTGGAGCTAGGATTAACTTCCATGAGGATTCACTATTCTCTAGAAACTTGAAAATCAATTTTTCATCTTCAAGCCAAGTACTTCCTGCAACCAGAACTTTTTTAGAAGATTGAGTAAAAGCTTCAATCTTAGAATCTGTAAAAGAAGTTTGGTTGAGTTCTGATACTCTGTCAAATCGGGTGTCCCCAGTTATGCTGTAGTTCGTGAAATGATGTTCTTGAAGTATGTCCGCTGATTGTTGGTTCTGAACAAAGAAATGGTCCACTTTGCCCAGTGTGTTATTTCTGTACCACTTAGCATTTGGTTTGAAAAAGTATTGATCAGGCCTAAATATTGCTGAAATCATATAGATAGAGCTTCCCGAATTCTTCAGTGCTGCAAATAAATTTGGCCAGAATTCATACTTTATGAAATAGGCTTTTTTGATATTTAAAGCTTGGGTAAATGCTTGGACTTTCTTTAGAGTATCAATTGGTAAATACAGGACCAAATCTGCTAAAGGGTTGTTTTTCTGGATTTCAAATCCACTTGGGGAGAAAAAACTCAAGACGATTTTATAGTCTGGATATTTTTTTTTGATCTCTTCCAGTAAAGGTCGTCCTTGTTCGAATTCTCCTAAGCTACTACAGTGAATTAGAATAACGGGAGTGTTACCCAGTTTTGCCTTGGTAATTCTGTCTAGTATATTCTGCCTACCATTCACCCATAACTTAGCTTTTGGATGGAATAGAGATATCCCTTTCATGAGAATGGAATAGAGTTGAATAGAAAGGTTGTATAGATTCCCCATTTAGCAACTAATAAAAATGATATTTATCTGTAACTCTCTTATATGTAGGGATAACCCAGCCAATTTTTATTCCTATTAGGCTGTCAAATTTTGAGCCTGAAACGGGTTTCATCTCCTGGTAAGAGTATTTTCTTAAATTCTTAGTGTAGGCCTGAATAAATTCTAAGCCCACATAAAAGTTGACCACTTTTTTATCACTCAAATGAATATAACCTATACTCTGACTAGTAGATGGTCCTGCAGAAAGGTTGTCATATCCTTTTAAAATTTCTTCATCTAGAAATATTGGAGACTTTGCATCGATGTCTTCAATTTTAATTTTGTGATAGAGGTATCCAGCTCCAAATTGAAGCCAAAGGCCAGAGTTTTTGTTTGAGCCGAATATAGGGTAAACCTTTCCAATATTTAGGCTGAAGTTCATTCCCCTTTCATCCATCGAAATTTGAGTCGTACGTCCATCAGAAGCCAAGGCGCCGGAGCTACTGATAATATTACTTACTAGTTCGGTTTCGTTTTTAACATTCCCTCCAGTAATGAAGCTAACCTGACCTCCAAAAGTCCAATTCGTTTTTAATTTCCGATTGAAAGCTACGTTGATATTCGTGCTTTGACCAAAGTTCTCTTTGAGGTCTCCACCTGGTTCGTGAATTGATAGGGATGCTTCAAATATAGAAATTGCCACTGCAGAATCAGCGGTAGTTTCTTGTGCCTTTATAGTGAAGGCTATCGAGCAAAATAATAGAACGGATAGAGTATGTTTTAGCTTCATGCTTTTATGTGAAATAGTACAATTTAGAGCGAAGATAATTATTTTCTTATTTGCATGTTCGTAATGATTGGTAATAATGTTTTTTATTATGTTTAGTTTTTTTTATATGTTTACGGCGATTTATAAGCTGTTTTTTCATATTATTTATTAGATTGAGCTCTTTGTTAGCCTTTGTGTCGTGTGATGATTAGGCGGAGTGTCATGATATCGTATCCTGATAATATTCATTTTGTATTTCTATTTTGGGTTGTGTAGGTAGTTGAATATAAGAGTTGTATAGTGTATGTTTCGGCGTTAAATCATTTGATTTAAACGGATGTTTACGTGGTGATATTGTAAAATAAAGGTGAAAAATAGGTGTTTGAACGAAGATAATTGTTGAATTATCGTATTTACTTATTGTTTTATCTTTTGAATCATACCTTTGAAAAATTAACACTTATATCAAATTACTCAATTAACTAATTTTTTTAAATATGAGTTCAAATCAAATTCGTTTAGCCATTTTTATAGAGGGCGCCTTCTTTGTTAAAATCAACACCTATTATAGGTATCATCACCGTGTAAAAAGTAATATGACCTTCAATGGCTTATTTGACTTTTTATGTGCTGAGGTAGCATTTTTAGAAGAGGTACCTCCAAGGTTCTGTAAAATGGTAGAATCACATTGGTACAGAGGAAGGTTTTCAACGGCACAGTTGGAGAAAAAAGTTTCAGATCCTGCTCAGCGATTTAAGCAGATGGTTAATGAGCGTAAATTGGATGACTTATTTATGTATCAAGGAATCACTCAGCATCATTATCCAGTGCAATACAATCCAAAGACAGGTCAAATGGGTGATGCTATTGTTAGCATGTATCTTTCAGTGGATGCTTTATCTAAAGCGGCTTTAGATCAGTTTGACGGAATTGTGTTATTGGCAGGTGATTCATCCTATCTACCGCTATTGAAAAAAATAAATGCGCTAGGTAAAAGGGTCGTATTACCAGTATGGAATTTTGAATTTGAAAATGAAAATGATTCAGGAATTACTAGAAATGTAACAAGAACTAGTCAAGCTTTGGTTGATGAATGTACTTATCCAATCCTTATGTCTGATTTTGTAGATCATGATTCAGAAGATAATGACAAGTTTAGGAAAATGATATTCCGAGTATAACTATTGAACTACTGAAATTTCTTATTTTTGTTAATCTAGGATAATTGGATTTGAATTTTGTCGGGTCTAAAAATGTATTAAAAGATGTCAGAAATAAGAATGGTTGACCTTGTAGGTCAGTATCAAGAAATAAAAGAAGAGCTTCGTGAAGCCTTTGATTCAATTTTAGATAATGCGTCCTTTATTAATGGTTCAGAGGTAAAGGATTTCGCAAAAGAGTTTGAGGAGTACTTAGGGGTAAAACATGTTATTCCATGTGCTAATGGTACTGATGCCTTGCAAATAGCTTTGATGGCTTTGAATTTAGCTCCAGGATCAGAGGTTATTTGTCCTAGTTTTACCTTTGTCGCTACGGCTGAGGTAATTTCCTTACTTGGTTTGAAACCTGTATTTGTAGATGTTAATCCAGATACTTTTAATTTGGATTTAGAATCTGTAGAAGCAAGTATTTCAAGAGACACCAAAGTAATAATCCCTGTACATCTTTATGGGTTGCCAGTTGATATGGAACCGTTATTACAATTAGCCAAAGAGAAGGGGCTTAAAATTGTAGAGGATACTGCTCAGGGTATAGGTGCAGATATTCAAATTGATGGTTCATATAGAAAAGTTGGAACTATAGGTGATATAGGATGTACTTCTTTCTTCCCTTCAAAAAATTTGGGTGCATACGGTGATGGTGGTGCAATCATGACAAATGATGACCAGTTAGCTGATAAGATGCGCAAGATTGTCAATCATGGAATGGAAAAAAGATACTACCACGAATTGGTAGGTGTTAATTCCAGATTAGATACTTTACAAGCAGCTGTTTTAAGAATAAAACTAAGAAAATTGGATACCTATAATTCTAATAGGAATTCTGCTGCTGAATTTTATACTGAAGCGTTTAGTCAAGTAGAGGAGCTTATCTGCCCTACGATTCCTTCAGATAGAAAACATGTTTTTCATCAATATACACTTCGAGTAAAGAATGGAAAGCGTGATGCTCTAAAACAATATATGGATGATTTAGGGATTCCAGCGATGGTCTATTACCCTGTGCCACTACATGAGCAGCAACCATATAGACGGGAAAGAATTTCTCCACACGGCCTTCCAGTTACAAGAACTTTGAAAGATGAAGTTATTTCCTTACCAATGCATACGGAATTAACCGCTTCTCATTTGAATGAAATAACACAAGCGGTAATTAAATTCTTTAACTAAAGATTTATTTACTTTTATAATATAAAAAGAAAGAATACTGTTTTAATAAAGTTAAAGCAGTATTTTTTTTTCTAATAATTGTGATATGGGCTTATTTGATAAGTTATTTAGTAAAGAATTACCCTTGGTGGACATGAATCGTATTAAGGTGGATATGCATTCACATTTAGTACCAGGCATAGATGATGGAGTCAAGGATTCAGAGGAGTCTGAAAATACTATTAAAGGATTAAAAGATTTGGGTTTTCAGCAATTGATCACCACACCACATATCATCAGTGATTTTTACAAGAATACATTTGAGTCTATTACAGAACAAAACAAAAAACTGAATGCATATCTAGTAGAAAAGAATCAACCAGGTGATATGAGGGCAGCTGCTGAATATTATCTTGATTCAGAGTTTATGCAGTTGGTAGAGCAAAAGAAACTGTTGACCTTAGGAGATTCGGATTACGTTCTTTTTGAATTGTCAATGATTGAAAAGCCTTATAATCTTAATGACGTCATTTTTAAAATGATGTTGAATGGATATAAACCAATATTGGCACACCCCGAACGATATGCTTTTCTTGCTGGTACTTTGGATAAATACTTAGACCTTAAAAATAGAGGTGTTTTGTTTCAGGTTAACCTGATGTCCCTCGTTGGTCATTATGGAAAAGGAGTACAGAAAACTGCAGAATTATTAATTGATAATAATTTGATTGATTTTGTGGGGACTGATTGCCATAGATTAAGACATTTACCAATTATTGAAAAAAGTCTGAAAAGTAAATATTGCCATAAATTGGTAAACAATTTCGAATTGAAAAATTTGGACTTACTAAAGCATTAACTAATATTTCGCCAAGTTTTGTCTTCGTTCTAATCAACCTTTTAGAAGGATTCGACTTCGGTTTTTAATAAATCGAAGATGAAATGAATACGAATAGAATTTCATAACTTGGTGATCACTTTTAAACGCGTTAAGAATGAATCTAAAAAACTATGCCTTAGGTTCTTGGCAGGAAGGTCAAGGTGAAGGAATTAGTCTATATAATGCAATTACTGGAGAGGAAATTGCAAAAGCATCAAGTCAAGGCTTAGATTTTGCCGAAATGATGGGATATGCCCGAACAGTGGGAGGACCAGCATTGAGAAAAATGACTTTCCAGGAAAGAGGTCGAATGTTAAAGCAATTGGCTTTGCATTTGATGTCTAAAAAGGATATGTTTTATAAACTAAGTGCAGCAACAGGAGCTACCAAGGTAGATTCTTGGATTGATATTGAAGGTGGAATTGGAAACCTTTTTGCCTACGCTAGCCTTAGAAAGCAATTTCCAGATGAAACATTTTATGTAGATGGTGATACAGCACCTTTGTCTAAAGGTGGTTCTTTTATTGGTCACCATATTTGTGTGCCAAAAAGAGGTGTAGCTATTCACATTAATGCCTACAACTTTCCAATTTGGGGAATGCTGGAAAAGATTGCTGTTAACTTTTTAGCAGGTGTACCTGCAATCGTAAAACCAGCAACGGTTACTTCATTTTTGACTGAGTTGATGGTGAAGGAGATTGTAGATTCCAATATTTTACCCGCTGGAGCGCTGCAGTTAATCTGTGGTTCAGCTAGAGGAATTATTGAACATGTAACTTCTCAAGATGTAGTAACTTTCACAGGTTCTGCTACGACTGGGAAAATGCTAAAATCTCATCCTAGAATTACTGAAGAGGCAGTGCCTTTTACAATGGAAGCAGATTCATTGAACTGTAGTGTCCTAGGGCAAGATGCAGTTCCTGGAACAGCTGAATTCGACCTTTTCATAAAGGAAGTATCTAGAGAAATGACCGTGAAATGTGGTCAGAAATGTACCGCAATTAGAAGAATTTTAGTGCCGGAGAATCTGGTAGATGATGTTAAAATTGCACTTTCTGGTAGGTTGGCAAAAACGGTTGTTGGGGATCCTTCAGTAGAGGGTGTTCGAATGGGAGCTCTTGCTGGTTTTGATCAAAGAGTAGAAGTTATAGAAAAGGTAAACCAATTGGCAAAAAGTCAAGAAATGGTATTTGGAACCTTGGACTCTATAGATGTTAAAGGAGCCAGTTTTGATAAAGGTGCCTTTATTTCCCCAATTTTATTCTATAACGATAGTCCTTTTACAAAAACGGATGTGCACAATGTTGAAGCCTTCGGTCCTGTAAGTACGATTATTCCTTATAAAAATATTGATGAAGCTATTGAATTAGCTCAGATGGGAAAAGGTTCATTGGTTTGTAGTATAGTTACCGCTGATGATGATATAGCAAAAGAATTTGTCTTAGGTGCTGCTGCATTCCATGGAAGAATTTTGATTCTTAATGCAGATTGTGCTAAAGAAAGTACTGGTCATGGTTCACCAATGCCTATGTTGGTTCATGGTGGTCCAGGTAGAGCCGGTGGAGGTGAAGAAATGGGTGGAAAACGTGGTGTATTGCATTATATGCAGAGAACTGCGGTACAGGGAAGCCCTACTACATTGACCAAATTGACTGGTGTGTATCAGTACGGTGCAAAACAAGAAGAAGCCCATATCCATGTCTTTAGAAAACATTTTGAAGAACTAGTTATTGGGGAGACTGTATTTACACATAAGCATACAGTAACTGATGCTGATATTGTAAACTTTGCCAATGTCAGTGGTGATAATTTCTATGCCCATGTAGATGAAACATCTTTAGATGGAACTATTTTCGAGGGTAGAGTGGCGCATGGTTATTATATTCTATCTAAGGCTGCAGGGATGTTTGTAGACCCTAGAAAGGGACCAGTATTGCTGAATTACGGATTGGAAGATTGTAGATTTACAAAGCCTGTCTATCCTGGTGCAACCATTGGAGTTCGCTTTACAGTGAAGGAAAAAGTAGATCAGGAAAAACGTTCTGAAGATGATATCGCAAAAGGAATTGTAAAATTCTTAGTAGATGTATATGATGAAACAGGAGAGACTGTTGCTATTGCAACAATCCTTACAATGGTTCGTAAATTGAATCAAGAAGAATAAGAATTAGTACAGATATTAAGGGAATAGTGCATTGGTGCTATTCCCTTTTTTATTTTCTAAATTTTAAATAAAAGCACTAATGGAATTTTTAATGAGACCTGAGGTTTGGGGAGCCTTACTTACCCTAACCTTTTTAGAGATCGTTTTGGGAATGGATAATATAATTTTCATTTCTATTGCAGCCAATAAATTAAAAGAAGAGGAACAAGGTCGAGCTCGAAATGTTGGAATGTTTCTCGCTATGTTACTTAGAGTTATCTTGTTATTCGGAATTTCATTTTTGATAGCAATGCAAGATTCCTTTATGGATTTTGATCTGGGCTGGCTAAAAGTGGGCGTTTCTGGTCAAAGTATTATTATGGCTCTTGGGGGAATGTTCCTATTGTATAAGAGTACAAGTGAGATCCATCATAAGCTAGAAGGGGAAGAAGAAGAGGAGCAAACAGTAAAAAAGAAGATCTCCATATCAAAGGTGATAATGGAAATTACCCTTATAAATATTGTATTCTCTTTCGATTCAATCTTGACTGCCGTAGGTATGACAACGGGTCTTGATGGTTCATTAAGTGTGATGATTATTTCTGTTGTACTTTCAATGGTAATTATGATGGTGTTTGCTGGACCAGTAGGAAAGTTTGTAAATAAGCATCCTTCCATTCAAATGCTTGGATTATCATTCTTAATATTAATTGGCTTTATGCTGATCGCTGAAGGGGCTCACCTTGCTCATTTATCCATATTTGAAACACATATAGGCGTTATTCCAAAAGGGTACTTATACTTTGCTATTAGTTTTTCATTATTCGTTGAATTCTTGAATTTGAGATTGAAAAGAAGGGCCATAGCAAAAAGAACTAAAAAATAAAAAAAAGCTCATCCTTCAACAGGATGAGCTTTTTTTTTAAATGATGGTTGATTGCCCAATTTCTAAGTATTCGAAATTTATCTGATTCTCTTCTAGAATGAACTGGCGAATAAATTCACCAACCTGTTCTGTGCTGAATGGTTTCGTTTGGTTTAGGTCCGGCGTTGTTGCTTCATGTTGAATAGCTATTTCCACTGCTTCTCTAATCATGTTTGCTTCTTCGGTTAGATTGAAATGATCGAGTAACATCGCTGAAGATAGTATGGAAGCTATAGGGTTTGCAATGTTTAGTTCTTTTGCCTGCGGATATGATCCATGGATAGGCTCAAAAAGAGCATTATCGTTACCGATAGACGCAGAAGCAAGAAGTCCTATAGAACCTGCTATTACGCTTGCTTCATCCGACAAGATGTCTCCGAACATGTTCTCAGTCAATATAACATCAAATTGTTTTGGGTTTAGAATTAATTGCATGGCGGCATTGTCTACAAATAAGTAGTCAACAGCTACTTCGGGATAATCTTTTGCCATTAGGGCGATTTGTTTTCTCCAAAGCCTACTAGTTTCCAATACATTCGCTTTATCGACTAACGTCAGCTTGTTGTTCCTGCTTTGAGCTGCCTGAAAGGCTAGTTTTGCTACCCTTTCTATTTCATATTTTGAGTAGCTGCAAAGGTCGGTGGCGACTTCTTCATTTTGGCTTAGCGATTTTTCACCAAAGTAAATTCCACCCGTTAATTCTCTAAAAATGGTAATGTCAACTCCTTTTATTATATGTTCTTTTAAAGGAGATTGATCCGTTAGCTTATCGTAAGCAGTCAAAGGACGAATGTTTGCAAACAAACCTAATTCCTTCCTTAAAGCCAGTAAGCCTTGCTCAGGACGCACTTTTGCCGATGGGTCATTGTCGTATTTTGGATCACCAATTGCACCAAATAGTATGGCATCAGACCTTTTACAAAGCGCTAGTGTTTTCTCAGGGAGAGGGTTTCCAAATTTATCAATAGCAATGGCTCCTACACTTGCCGATTCAAATTCGAAGGAATGATCGAATCTTTGTGCAATAGCCTCTAAGATTTTTTGTGATTCGTTGATTACTTCTGGACCAATTCCGTCTCCAGGAAGTACAGCAATTTTTAATTTCATAGTTTCGAGGGGTCAGTTTTGTTCGAATTCAGCAATTAGATCTTGGATGCTCACTAAATAATCAAGATCATCATAACCTTCTAACAAGCAGGTTTTTTTATAGTCATTGATTTCAAATTTCTCCGACAACTGAATGCTTTCAATAGAGACAATTTGATTATCTAAGTCTATAGAGATACTGGTTTCAGGTTGCTTTTCGATAATTGAAAAAATACTGGACAGGATTTCTTTCGAAACTTTAATAGGTAGCAAACCGTTGTTTAAGGCGTTGGTTTTAAAGATATCCGCAAAATAGCTTGAGATTATGACACGAAAGCCATAGTCATAAATCGCCCAGGCGGCATGCTCCCTACTGGATCCGCATCCGAAATTCTCTCCTGTCACAAGTATTTTTCCATTGAAAGAGGGTTGGTTAAGGATAAAATTTGGGTTGATTTTATCATCTGAATGATAACGCCAATCTCTAAATAAATTATCTCCAAAACCTAAACGATGAGTAGCCTTTAAGAATCTAGCTGGAATGATTTGATCCGTATCGATATTGTTTACCGGTAAAGGAACGGCTGTAGATTTTAAGGTGTTGAACTTCTCCATAAATCTATTGTTTTGTATAGTCTATTATCCTACCATGAATTGCTGTTACAGCTGCCATGTATGGACTCGCTAAAATTGTTTTTGCACCTGGTCCTTGTCTTCCTTCAAAATTTCTATTGGAAGTAGATACGCAATATTCTCCTCTAGGGATTTTATCTTCATTCATTGCTAAACAGGCAGAGCATCCTGGTTCTCTTAATTTGAATCCAGCTTCGTTAAAAATGAGATCTAAACCTTCATCTTTGATTTGTTTTGCAACAATTTGAGACCCTGGGACAATTAAAGCGTTAATGTTTTTAGCTTTTTGCCTCCCTTTTAGATAGCTGGCTACCACTCTAAAATCTTCTATTCTTGAATTTGTACAGCTTCCAATAAAAACATGGTTGATGGGAAGGTTGATTAAACTGGTTCCACCTTTAAATCCCATATAGGTTAGAGACCTATTGAAAGAATCATCGTTTAATGTTGGAATGACTTCGTCTATGGCTATTCCCATACCTGGATTTGTGCCGTAGGTGATCATTGGTTTGATATCCTCAGATCTAAAATGGTATTCTTTATCGAAACGGGCGGTTTTATCAGAGAACAGTGTTTTCCACTGTTTCAACTTTACTTCAATTTCATCTTCGGAAGGTGCAAATTTTCTTCCTTCCATATAGTCGAATGTTTTTTGATCAGGAGCAATAATTCCACCTCTAGCCCCCATTTCAATCGACATATTGCAAACAGTCATTCTGCTCTCCATACTCATGTTTTCAAAGACCTCTCCTGCGAATTCAATGAAATAGCCCGTGCCTGCATTAGTTCCCAGCTGAGCTATAATGTAAAGGATAACATCTTTAGCATATATGCCAGGAGTTAGTTTGCCATTAATTGTGATTCGCATGGTTTGTGGACGGTCCATTAGGAGGCATTGGCTGGCAAAAACTTGTGCTACTTGACTTGTGCCAATACCAAAAGCAATACAACCAAATGCTCCATGAGTGGAAGTATGGGAGTCTCCACAAACGATGGTCATTCCTGGTTGAGTTATTCCTAGCTCAGGAGCTATTACGTGAATAATTCCTTGGTATGGATGGCCAATTCCATATAGTTCAATATTGTTCTTTTCACAATTTGTCTTTAAGGCCTCAATTTGTTCTTTGGAGCGAACATCTTTGATTGGTAGATGTTGATTTTCCGTTGGAACATTGTGGTCCATTGTTGCGGTTATTTTTTCCGGTCGGAAAATATTTAAGCCTCTATTACTAATCTCGTTGAAGGCTTGAGGGCTAGTGACCTCATGAATCAAATGTCTATCGATATATAGTACATTTGGGCCGTTCTCTATTTGGGTAACAATATGTTGATCCCAGATCTTTCCAAAAAGTGTTTTTGCCATTTTAGATCATTTTGATTCCATATTGTTCTCTAGACATTTCCATGATGCGGTGTAAATCATCTTCTAAAACTTCTTTTTTTGCATCAGCAAAGCTTAAGAATTGTTTGTACACTTGATCTAGTTGAAGTTTTGTTAGTTCGTATCCTATCAATTTTGCTCTGTAGGCGAGGGCTGCTCTTCCACTTCTTGCAGTGAGAATAATTTGAGACTGGTTTACGCCAACATCTTCAGGGGCAATGATTTCATAAGTTTCTCTATTTTTTATGAATCCATCTTGATGGATTCCAGAACTGTGCGCAAAAGCATTGGTTCCAACTATGGCCTTATTTGCTTGTACAAACATTCCCATATTGTCTGCAACCATTTTACTAGTGTCTGTCAATAGCGTACTATCCACTCCAGTTGTATAGTTGAGGTGGTCGTGTTGTTTAAGAATCATTACAATTTCTTCCAGAGATGTGTTACCAGCCCTCTCTCCAATTCCGTTGATGGTGCATTCCACTTGTCGTGCTCCGTTCAATACACCAGATAATGCATTGGCAGTAGCCATTCCCAAATCATTGTGACAATGACAAGAAATAATCACATCATCAATTCCTTTTACATTTTCTTTAAGGAATCGAATTTTATTACCATACTCATGTGGAAGGCAATATCCCGTAGTATCAGGGATGTTCAAGACGGTTGCACCAGACTTTATCACAGCTTCGCAAACTCTTGCTAAGTATTCATTACTTGTCCTGCCAGCATCTTCAGCATAGAACTCAACATCTTCAACATATTTTTTTGCATAACTGACGGCTGCAGTTGCTCTTTCAAGGATTTCTTCTTGATTGGAGCGAAATTTATGTTTGATATGACTGTCTGATGTACCAATTCCCGTATGGATTCGAGGTCGTTTAGCTGGCTTTAATGCTTCAGCAGCAGCTTCTATATCTTTTCTGTTGGCACGGGTTAGTCCACAAACAGTTGCGTTTTGTACCAGTTTGGAAATTTCTTTCACTGAATTGAAATCTCCAGGGCTAGAAATTGGAAAGCCAGCCTCTATAACATCAACCCCTAAATGATCCAATCTTTTTGCTATTAAAAGCTTCTGCTCTGTGTTCAATTTGCATCCAGGAACTTGCTCTCCATCGCGAAGAGTTGTGTCAAAAATATGTATCCTTTCTTTGCTCATTATTCAGTTATTTTGTCTTCTTTGGTCGTGCAATTTAGATTGAAGATTGAGTTTTTTGTATTGATTATGTCAATTCACTACAATGCCTAAAAACAGATTTTAAATTGTAACTTAATGTTTGTTAGTGTTTTAAATAAGATCGTTTTACGATGAGTAGTGAGAGAAAAGATTTTTTATTCGATTTGATTAAATCATTGTCTAAATCCGAAAAGAGACAATTCAAGGTGTATGCTGGTCGCTTAGAAGGAAATGCAGAAGCCAAATTTATTGCGCTATTTAATCTACTTGAAAAAGCTTCAAACTATAACGATAGTTATATTTTAAAATCAGGAATTGTAAAGAAGCAACAGTTGTCCAATTTGAAGGCACATTTGTACCGTCAAATTTTAATTAGTTTGCGTTTAGCGCCAGCAAATAAAAATGTAAGAAATGGAATACGGGAACAATTAGATTTTGCCTCAGTACTTTATAATAAAGGATTGTATAAGCAGGCATTGAAAATATTAGATAAAGCAAAAAATACAGCTTTAGAATTCAGTGAGAATAATCTGGCCTATGAAATAGTGGAATGTGAAAAATTAATTGAAGGTCAATACATTACTAGGAGTATGGAGAGCCGTGCGGATGAACTAGTAGAACAGGCTGGAAACTTAAGCGAAAAGAATGCCTTGACTAGTAAGTTGTCTAATCTGTCCTTAAGATTGTATAGCTTTTTCTTGAAGTATGGCTATGTGAGAAATACGGAGGATTTGGAATATATTCAGCAGTATTACCAAAATAATTTTCCAGTGATTGATCATAGTCGACTTGGTTTTCGTGAAAAGATCTACTTATATCAGGCTGGCCTATGGTACAATTTTATAACTCAAAACTTCCTTAATTGTTACCGTTATGCTGGACGATGGGTTGAGTTGTTTTATTCTGATACTAAAATGATTGGAGCAAATCCTGTTTTCTTTTTAAAAGGAAATCATTATTTATTAGAGGCTTTATTTTTCCTCAGAAAGAAATCTACTTTTCAGGAATATTTAAATCGTTTTGAATATTGGTTAGAAAATGGCGCATTTACTTTAAATGATAATACAAGAGCTCTATCTTTTTTATACTTGTATAGTAATCGTATTCATTTGCATTTCATGAATGGTACATTCAATGAGGCACGGGAGATTGTACCTGAAGTCTTGGATAAAATGAAATTGAATAAGGATCGTATTGATGATCATCATTTAATGGTATTGAATTATAAGATAGCGTGTATCTATTTTGGAGCTGGGGATAATGAGAAGAGTATCGTATTCTTGGAGAAAATTATCAAAAACAGAACCTTAGGGATGCGTGAAGATCTAATGTGTTATTCCAGAATATTAAATTTGATTGCACATTATGAGGCTGGGATTGATTATGAATTGGATAGTTTGATCAAATCAACCTATACGTTTTTGATTAAGATGAATGACCTTCATCTGGTTCAAAAGGAATTAATTCGATTCCTTCGAAACCTTGGAAATATATACCCGAGTGAGTTGAAGGCTGAATTTAATAGACTATATAAAGAATTGAAGGCGCTAGAAAAGGACCCTTTGGAAAGTAGGTCATTCCTCTATTTAGATATACTGTCTTGGTTAGAAAGTAAGATGGAGTGCATTCCAGTGGATAAGGTTATTCAAAGAAAATCGTATCAATTGAAATAATTACTCTTTCCATTTTATGGTTTCGATTAGATGTACAATATCTTCTTTGAAATAGTTATGTAGTGGAGCTAAAGAGTCTTCATTTGGGCTCACATTGAAGTAAAGTGCGCCTCTCAAAAAGTGATCAGCACTATCCGTAGCAATAAATTGAAGGTCTGAGGCTGCATCTCCAGAAATGTCAAACATTAAAGCAAAGACATTTGATGAATCAATAGAGAAAAATTGTTCATCAATTCCATCTGCCTTAGAGGCATGCTCGTAGGTTAAACGGATACTCTCACCAATGACTTGTTCCATGTTTTTAGATACATTTCTATAAGTCAAATGAAGGGTGGCGTTATATTTTTTGCTGTACAGGTTCATCCAGCAAGGATCTTTAGGTGAAGGTTGGATTGTTGTATAAGCTGGATACTCAAATACAAATGGACATTCTGTGTTTTCGTATCGGAGGTAGTTTTTATCTTCTAAATCAATTCTGAAGAATCCTTTTGGTTTGGGTTGGTAGTCCTCTGTACAAGCTGTAAGGCTGGCAACTATCCCACAAATGATGAGTGTATATTTATTGATTATTGTCTTCATTTGATTCATCCGCAATGGTTACTTTGATACGATTTATTCTTCTGTCCTCAATACTTTCGATGGTAAAAGTAAAGTTTTCAAATTCAATAGTTTCTCCTTTTGATAGAAACTTGCCGGCTAATTCTAATGCAAATCCTGCAAGAGTATCGGCTTCTCCTTTTGCTTGTTCGAAGGATGATCCATCCATTTGAAGCACTCTATAGAAATCTATTAGCTGTGTTTTTCCTTCAAAGATATAATTTGATTTATCTAGTTTGGAGTAGTGCATATCATCCTTATCGAGTTCATCACTAATATCGCCAACTATTTCCTCTAATATGTCTTCAAGACTAACAATGCCACTAGTTCCACCATATTCATCAACGACAATAGAAAGGTGCATTTTACGGGATTGGAAGTCTTTTAGTAAATCGTCAATTTTTTTGCTTTCTGGAATGTAAAATGCATCCCGAATCATGATTTGCCACTTGAAATCACTTTGGTATTTTAAATAGGGTAGGAGGTCTTTAATGTAGATTACTCCTTTTAGATTGTCCAAATCTTCATGGAAAACAGGGATTCTTGAAAATCCACAATCCAGTATTTTTTCAATCACCTCGCTAAAGGTATGGCTGATTTCTATTGCAATAACATCTTGTCTAGAGGTCATAATTTGTTTGGCATCTGTATTTCCAAACTTTGCAATTCCTTCCAGCATTTTTTGTTCCTCTTTTGTAGTGTCTGTTTCCTTTGTTAATTCAAGTACTTGGGAGAGATCGTCTACAGAGAGTGGTAATCCTTTTTTATCTGATTTTTTATCAATAATTGAGCTAGTAGCCATTAGGAACTTACTAAGGAACCCAAATACTTTTTTGAGAAAAAGCATGGGTTTACTCATCAGCTGAGAAAAGCCTAGCGCATTTTTATTTGCATAAATTTTTGGAAGAATTTCACCAAATAATAGTAATACAAAGGTTACAATAACAACTTTTAAAACCCAGCCTAGCCTGTAGTCTATATTGTCCATTATAAGAATGCTGCTCAGGAAATATTCGGAAAGAATAATGATGGTGATATTCACGAAATTGTTGGCAATCAAAATGGTTGCCAACAAGTCTCGTGGTTTTGCTAAAAGAATGTTTAATTTTTGATACTTCCTTTTCTCGTCCATTTCCAATCTGACAAGGTCAGCTGGTTTTAAAGAGAAAAAGGCTACTTCGGATCCGGAAATTAATGCAGAAAGACCCAATAGAATGCAAAGGGCTATTAGGTATAGTATAGCATCCATGTTTATAGAATGGAAATATTCGTTTTGCAAGGGCTCAGGATCCAAAAGTTTCTGATTTAGTTAGACTTAAAACGGAAGGTCATCCACTGCCTCATTCTCTGTATTGGAATGAGAGTCCTTAGTTGGTCCCGTTTGTTTTTTACTATTAAGCAAAGTTAGTTGATCTCCAATGATTTCAAAACTATATCTCTTTTGTTTTGATTCCTGGTCTTCCCAAGTCCGACTTCTGATGCGTCCTTCGATTAATATTTGATCTCCTTTTTTGAGTATTAGTTCTGCTATATTAGCCAAATTTCTCCAAAGAACAATATTATGCCATTCTGTATGCTCAGATTTGTCACCTGATTTGTTTTTGAAAACTTCTGAAGTTGCAATTGAAAATCTGGCTAATTTCACACCGTTTTCCAAGCTTTTAATTTCTGGGTCTCGTCCTAAATGTCCTATTAGAATTACCTTATTTAATGAACCTGCCATTATTCTATTTTTTAATTATTAAATCATTTAATTACAGGTAAATATAGGTAAAAAAATCTTGATTTTATTTTTGAAAAAGTTTTGGTTTTAGTTGATTTTGTAGAAATTCAGAAATTGGTTTTGGAAATGCTTTAGCGACAGGGTCTGCTAGAGATACCAATTGATGCTGTTCAATTTTTTTTAGTTCTTTTACTTCAATTTTCCAAAAGCGAATATGTAATTTTTGATGGGATAATAAGTGGATTAAATTTCTATCAGGGTGTATTGAAAAAATTTCGAAATCACCTAATAATTCAAGGTTTGGAATATGGTTGTCAAAACCCCTTTTGTCCAAGCTTTCATGTAGGGGAAGTTGGTACAATTGAAACCAAATACCTTTATCTGTTCTTTGCTGTATTAAGAAGTTATTTTGATCAGCTATATGGTAGAAGTTCAAATAACGATTTTGTATTTTGTTTTTTTTCTTTTTTACCGGTCTTGAATCAATCGTGTTTTTTTGGAAGGCTAGGCATTGTTTTTGGAAAATGCAGGTTTCACACTTTGGTTTATGTTTGGTGCAATGGGTTGCTCCAAATTCCATTATTGCTTGATTGTGTAGGTCTGGGTACTTATCAGATATGAGGTCATCTGCAATTTCTTGGTAGCGTTTTTTTCCTGGGTTGGCGTCTATTGGATCTTCAATATTGTACAGTCTACCTAATACTCGATATACATTGCCATCAACGACGGCTCTTTTCTCCTTCGATGCAAATGAGGAAATGGCTGCTGCGGTGTAGGTACCTACTCCTTTTAGTTTTAATAGTTCCTCATACGAATTTGGGAATTTACCATTCAAGGAATCCATAACTGAATTCGCAGTAAAATGAAGGTTTCTTGCTCGGCTATAATAACCCAAACCTTCCCAGTCCTTTAATACAGCGTCTAGTTCAGCCGCTGCTAAATCAGCAACCGTAGGGTATTTTTCTACAAAAGTATAGTAATAGGAAAGCCCTTGTTCTATTCTAGTTTGTTGTAATATGATTTCCGATAGCCATATTTTATAGGGATCTTGGGTGTTTCTCCAGGGGAGATCTCTTTTATTGGGAAGATACCAGTTGGTGAGTTGTTCGCTAAAGGTCATTAATTTGAGATTTTGCAATTTTGGTCAAATATATTTAATTCTAATTATTTTAGTATTTGAACGGCTATTTATTCTCCATTAATTGACGGTAAGGCCAAAATTCATTAGGCCTCCTTGCAAATTTCAAATACCATAGAAAAGACCCTCATAAATTGAATTTTCTGGAAAAATGCTTAACTGCATGGAAGTCAATTTGTTAAAAAAAATACAATACAGGCAAAAAAAAGATAAAAATCTCATTATTAAAAATTTAATATTCCTATATTTGCAGCCCCGAATTAGAAATAAACTAGTAAAAATTCAGAGGAAAATGACAAAAGCAGATATCGTAGCAGGAATTGCTGAAAAGACTGGATTGGAAAAGAATGACGTTCAACTTACAGTTGAAGCTTTTATGAAAGAAGTAAAAGTTGCCCTTGAAGCAGGTGAAAATGTTTACCTAAGAGGATTTGGTAGCTTTATCATCAAGAAAAGAGCGGA
>MAAC01012006.1_pt1 | contig 25212 bp, 16 predicted proteins | sample 1115981 | NCBI WGS metagenome assembly MAAC01 (sample SAMN04961126, study PRJNA320927) | seawater metagenome | isolation source: sample BD02T64 sea water enriched with oil for 64 days | place: USA:Gulf of Mexico | collected 2013-07-27
ATATTTTGTAAGTTTGGATCGGTTGAAGATAAACGCCCCGTCGCTGCAACGGCTTGTTGATAAGAAGTATGTACACGTCCGGATTTACTCACCAATAAGGGTAATTTATCGGTATACGTTGATTTAAGTTTGCTTAAACCACGATTTTCTAAAATGACTTTAGGCAGTGGATAATCAAGCGCTAACTCTTGTAATACTTCTTCTGCTGTCGAAGGCGCGCCTTTAGGCGTTTTTTTAATGACCGGAATTTTTAAGTCTTCAAAGAGTATTTTTTGCAATTGCTTAGGTGAAGAAAGGTTAAAGGTTTGTCCGGCGATATCATGTGCTTGAATTTCTAATTCTTGTAAACGCATGCCTATGGAATGGCTTTGCTCATTCAATAAGTCACTGTCAATTAATACCCCATGTTGTTCCATGCGAGCAAGCACTGGTATTAATGGCATTTCGATATCATTAAATACCGCAAGTTGCTCAGTATTTTTTTCCAATTTAGCATAAATCGTTTGATGCAAACGTAGGGTAATATCGGCATCTTCTGCAGCATAGTGCCCTGCTTTTTCTACTTCGATTTGGTTAAAGGTTAATTGTTTCACCCCTTTACCTGCGATATCTTCAAAATGAACCGTTTTGTAAGCTAAATATTTTTGCGCTAACGCGTCCATGTTGTGTCGAGTTGCCACACTGTTAAAACAATAAGATTCAATCATGGTATCAAAAGCAATGCCTTGCATTTGAATATCATAATGAGAAAGCACATTCGCGTCATACTTTAAATTCTGACCCACTTTCGCTTGATTTTCATCTTCTAATAACGGTTTTAATTGTGCTAAAACCCAATCACGGTCAAGTTGATCAGGCGCATCAATATAATCGTGAGCAACAGGTACGTAAGCCGCCTTACCAGCTTCAATACAGAAGGATAAGCCGACTAACTCCGCTTTCATATAATCAACACTGGTGGTTTCGGTATCAAAGGCAAACAGCTCAGAGTTTTTTAATTGTTCAAGCCAAGTATTAAAGTCACTTTCATTGAGGATGATCTGATAATCCGTATCAATATCATCACTAACAGCAACTTCATCTTCGTCATCATTGTCTGAGGTATCGATTACAGCAACTTCAGAAGAGCCTTTTTGTAAATCCGCTAATAAACGGCGTAATTCAAATTTACTATAAAGTTCGGTGAGTTTTTCAACATTTGGCTCAGCAGGTTGTAGCTGCTCAACCGTTTGCTCTAGCTCAACGTCTAATTTAATGGTCGCTAAGTCATAAGACAGTGGTAAAAAGTCGAGCGCTTCACGCAAATTCTCACCAATTTTACCTTTGACCTTCTCAGCGTTAGCCATGACATTATCAAGTGTTTCATGTTCCGCTAACCATTTTACCGCCGTTTTAGGGCCACATTTATTCACACCTGGGATGTTATCAACCTTGTCACCCATTAAGGCAAGATAGTCGATGATTTGATCGGCACGAACACCAAATTTTTCGATAACACCTGCTTCGTCCATTTTAACATCGGTCATGGTATTAAATAACGTGACATGTTTATTAACTAATTGCGCCATGTCTTTATCACCGGTAGAAATAACGGTATCGATGCCGGCTTTGGTCGCTTGATCCGCCAACGTACCAATAACATCATCCGCCTCAACACCTTCAATGACCAATAAAGGCAAACCCATAGCGGCAACAATTTCATGTAAAGGCGCTATTTGAGTACGTAAGTCATCCGGCATTGGTGGACGATTAGCTTTATAGTCTGGATACATATCATTTCTGAACGTTTTGCCTTTGGCATCAAAAATAACCACAACGTTGCCATTGGGGTAATCTTTTTTCAGACTTTTGAGCATATTCAATACGCCAGTAATTGCCCCTGTTGGTTGTCCGTCTTTAGTGGTTAAGGCTTGTAAGTAAGGCACGTGGTAAGCACGGAATAGATAAGATGAACCATCGACTAAAATAAGTGGGGATAAAGCTGAGTTTGGCATGATGACTTTCGGCTTGAAGAAAATTTGGCTAAGCATGCCATAAACCGCAATGACTCTCTAGCATTTAGCCACTTTTGCCATAAAATAATACGTAAATTGTGGATAAGTTTGTTGAAAAGCAGCAGAAAAATCCACGAAGATTAAAAATCTCAATGGTTAGGTTACATTTAAATTGTTGGTTTATATGAAAAAAGGTAGGAAAAAATCCTTTTCAATATATTTTTATTATTTTTTTAATATTGTGGATAATTATTTTGAATGCCTTAACTGTTGGATGAAAAGCAACCAACTATCCTCGTCAAGGGAGTAAGAGATTACCAGAATTTTTCATCATTACCACCCTATTATTAAATTATTTTTAAAGAAATATCATAGGTACAAATAACTAAAAAATATAAGCGAGATTTCTCGGGTGTCTGCGCGTATCTTCATAAAATATTATTTAATAATATTTTATGAAAGCGCTCTCAATAATTTTAAAAATTATCGAAGAAGCACAATTTCAACTTCCAGTAGATTGCACATAACAACCATTTGATCCTTGCCAGAAGAATAATCATTCAATACACTAAATTTCAACTCACTTACTAGGGATTTTTATGCTGCTTGACGAATACATCCAAAATATTCCTAATGAACGTTTGGCTCGATTTAATAGTATTAGGGCGTTGATAACGTCGCATTACCCCCAAGCAATTGAGTCAATGAAATATAAAATGCCGACTTTTGAGCTAAACGGTCATTGGTTGGCTTTAGCAAATCAAAAAAATTACCTTTCTGTTTATACTTGTGCTGCGCCTCATTTGGTCAGTTTTCAAGTTAAGTACCCCAAAATAAAGACAGGTAAAGGTTGTATCAATTTGAAAGATAAAGACACTTTTGAAATCGATGATTTAATACCTGTGATCACCAGTGCATTAACCATTGACTTAAAATAAACAAATTAATTTAATAAAAAGGAATCATCATGGAGTTACTGACAATAATAACTTTGCTGGCAATTGCCCAATATGTATATTTTGGCAGCAAAGTTGGTATGGCAAGAGGGAAATATAATATTAAAGCGCCGGCAACTAGTGGCGATGAAATGTTTGATCGTCATTACCGTGTCCACTATAACACTATGGAACAACTACTCGTTTTTATCCCTTCTCTATGGGCATTTGGCATTTATGTCGGTGAAATTTATGCTTTAGGTTTTGGTGTAATTTATCTTATTGGTCGTTTGATCTTTGCTAGCACTTATGTTGCTGACCCAAGCAAACGTACCGTAGGTGCGATGATGTCGATGTTACCACCGATGATTATGACTATCGGTGGCATTATCGGTGCTGCGATTGCGTATTTAGCTTAAGGTAAATCTGTATCGTCATTCTTACACCATCGACATGCATGAATGTGAACGAATGACGATCTTAGTGACTGAGTAAAAACTTTTTATACATCACAGGTAAAAGCACTAGCGTTAACAGTGTTGAGGTTACCAAGCCACCAACAATCACTGTTGCTAATGGTTTTTGGATTTCAGAGCCAATACCATTTGATAATAAAATAGGCAGCAACCCTAATGCTGAAGTTATTGCTGTCATCAATACTGGCCGTAAGCGTGATACCGTTCCCTTAATAACAGCTTGTAGAACATCATTACCTTTACTGCATTGTTGATGGATGCTTTCAACCAAAACCACCCCATTAAGCACCGCAACGCCAAATAAAGTAATAAAACCAACCGCGCTCGGTACAGACAAGTATTGCCCTGAAATATATAACGCCATAACGCCGCCAATCATTGCCAGAGGTACGTTCAAGATCACTAATAACGTTTTCCCGATAGAGCCAAAAGTAAGGTAGAGCAATAATACAATCAATAAAATTGATGACGGTACAACAATCATTAACGACTTTTTCGCCCGCTGCTGACTTTCAAATTGTCCACCAATGGCAATTGAGTAGCCGGTAGGTAGGTCAACTTGTTCAGCGATACGTTGTTGAATTTCAGAGACTACACTACCCATATCACGCCCTTGCACATTAGCCTGAATAACAACTCGACGTTGTACATCATCACGACGTATTTGTGGTGGTCCTGATACTATTTCAACTTCTGCAACATCTGACAATTGCACCCAAGCTCCCGCTGGGGATTGTAATTTAAGCTTTTTGATGGATTGGATATCTTGACGGTATTTCTCAGCGAACCGAACATAGATATCATAACGTTCATTACCCTGAATAATTTGCCCCGCATTACTCCCCCCTAATCCAGTCTTTATTAAAGACATCACATCAGCGACAGCTAAACCAAAACGAGAAAGCTGCTGGCGGTTTGGCGTGATAACTAATTGAGCTTCACCCGCCACTTGCTCTAACGCGACTCCTTCTGTACCTTGAATGGTTGTAATCACTTGTTCAATGGCTAACCCTTTCTCTTCTAATACATCCAAATCAGCACCAAAAAGCTTAATAGCCAGTTGAGCTTTAACACCTGAAAGTAATTCATCAACACGAGTAGCAATAGGCTGGGAAAAGGTGAATAACAAACCAGGAAATTGTTCAAGTTTTTGCCGCATTTTCTGTTGCAACTCAACCCTATTAGCTGCACTTTGCCAATATTTACGATCTTTTAAGCCAACATAAATTTCAATGTTATTAACGGGCTCAGGATCACCTCCTAATTCAGGGCGACCAATACGGCTCAACGCATAATTAACTTCTGGAAAGCCCAATAAAATACTTTCTAGCTTAGGTGCAACAGTTAATGCCGTAGCCAAACTAGCCGTGGGAGCTAAGGTAACTCTTACATTCAAGGTACCTTCTTCAAGTTCAGGAACAAATTCAGTACCTAATTTAGGTGCAAGTACTGCCGTTAATGTCACTAATGCTATCACCAACATAAAAATAGTTTTACTGTGATTTAACGACCAAAATAACAATCGCTGATAACTATTTTCGAGGACAACCAACCACGCAACCGGTTTTACTTCTTGCTGTTGTTTAAAGAGGAGCACCGCCAAAGCCGGCACAAATAACAAAGCAACAACTAAAGCTGAAATAACCGCAATAATAATACTTACCGCCATTGGCTGAAATAACTTAGCTTCAACACCGGTAAAACTAAAAAGAGGCAAAAACACCACTAGAATGATTAAACTAGCAAAGAATATTGGTCGAGCAACTTGCTGAGCTGCGCTATAAATGACTGAATCTATCCTTTGAGGTTGATTATCTTCATGCGCCAATGACTTAACAATGTTTTCCACCATGACCACAGAACCATCAACCAGCATGCCTATTGCTACGGCTAATCCACCCAATGACATTAAGTTGGCTGACAACCCTAGCCAAGACATCACCATTAATGCGATGGCAATAGATACCGGGATTGATAACAGCACCAATAACGTCGCCGAGATATTAAGAAGAAAGAACATCAAAATAACGACAATTAATACAAAGGCGATCACTAACGCATCAACAACCGTAGCCACTGCTTGTTTGACTAAATCAGCCTGATCATAAACTGCAGCAAAACTGACTCCTTGGGGTAGCGCTTGGTTAATCAATTGCTCTCTTTTATTGATCCCGTCGATGGTCGCTTTGGTATTCGCGCCCATACGTTTTAACACCACGCCGGTAACCACTTCGCCTTTTGAAACAATGTTGCCGTCATCAGTACGTAACGTCATTGATGCCGCTCCTTGGCGAATTTCACTGCCAAATTCAACCTTAGCAATATCACCAACCGTAACAACGACCCCAGCAATCGTTTTTATAGGAATTTGACGGATTTGCTCTAAGCCTTGTTGCTCAGCACTAAGCCAGCCCATGCCACGTATCACTAACTGTTCTTGTCCGCGGGCTAAATACCAACCACCTGCATTGTTATTATTCGCATGCAATGCATCGATAATCATCTGTGGTTCAACGTTATAAGCCAATAACTGTATAGGATTAATATTGACCTGATATTGTTTAACTGCCCCGCCAAACGACAAAACGTCGGTCACGCCATCAATTGGCATCAATAACAATTTCACTAACCAATCATTGAGACTTCTCAGCTGAATAATGTCAAAACCTGAATCCTGCTCTGCAGATAATACATACTGATAAATTTGACCTAAGCCCGAAGTATTGGGTCCTATTTCTGGTATGCCAATACCTTGTGGGATCAATGCCTTGGCATTTTGTAATCGCTGAAAAACTAATTGGCGAGCAAAATAGATATCCGTGCCATCTTTAAATACCACGGTAATGCCTGACAAACCTGTTTTGGAGATTGAACGAACTTGTTCAACATCGGGCAAGGCATACATTAATGATTCAATAGGAAAAGTAATCAGCTTTTCGACTTCTTCAGCGGCAAGACCAGCAGCTTCAGTATTAATAGTCACTTGTACATTAGTGACATCGGGAAAAGCATCTAAATTTAACTGTGGAATAGCCACGTAACTGCCAATAAACAGCATAAACAAAATAATAACCATCAATAGTCGATGAGTTATTGCCAAATGTATCAATCGATCTAACATAGCAAACGCCTCAAAATTAGTGGTTATGGATATCAAAAGCTGATTTTTCGACTTGGGATGCTAAGAAAAATGCGCCGCTAATAACGACGTTTTTTCCAATAACTAAGCTACTTTTACTGTCTATTGGGATAATTTCTTGCCATGATTGTTGAGAATGTGCTTTTGAAAGTACTTTATTACCGAGTTGAACTTTAGTCGCTTTAAACTCATTAGGTTGTTCTTCAACAAAGACTTGCCAATCTCCATCACTAGCACGCATTAATGCTGACTGCGGCACTGCAAAACCTAGGTCTTCTGCCAATAATGAAAAGATGACTTCAACAAACATGCCTGCATGCAATTGATGGTCATTATTGTTGATTAATAAACGGACAATGCGGGTGCGAGTGATTGGATCTATGGTATGGGCTGATTGGATCACTTTTGCTTGATATTTTTTACCTGCAATTTCGATGCTGGCAAGCGTACCTATAGGTAAACGGGTATCATTATATGGCGCTAATCTCGCTTCAATCCAAAGTTGGCTTTCATCACTTAGCACCATAATAGTTTCGCCACTCTCCACGCGTTGCCCTTGGTGAAATTCGTCAGACAATACGGAGCCTGAACGTGCTGCCATCAAACTATATTCACCTAATGGCGCTTTTTCATCACTGATCACTCGGCTTAACGCTTTTTCCGTTAAACCATAGGCTTTTAATTGACTCGCTAAGGCAAGCAGTTTGGTTTTGGCCGCTAATTGTTGTTGTTCGCTCACCACTTCATTGGGTAAGTTTTTCACTCGTTGCCAATCTGCATAACCGATGCGGTAATTGGCTTGTGCTTGTGAAACGCTTTCGCTAAATAGAGTCACTAACGCTTGACCTTTATTGACCTTTTCACCCAAAACCGCATGGCGTTTTATCACCACAGAATCAACCCGTGGAGAAACGTAATAACTGTTATAACCATTCGGTTTAATTTCTCCTGGCGCATATAACGTTTCACTCAGCGGGCTCAAATTTACTTGTTGCGTTTTAATACCCGCTAACTTTTGTTGAGTTTTATTAAGTTTAATCAACTGTTCTTTTTGATGATTGTTTTCATTTTTTGCCGAGTGTTTTTCATCAACCTCAGTCAATAAATGATTAGGTACTTTATGGTTATGGTCTTGCTCATTAAGGTTTGTTGTGATGGTTTTTTTAGCCTGACACAGGGTCGAAAATGTTGCCGAAAAAATGACGGCAACTAAAAATATATTATGATTTTTCATGATCTCTCTCACACAAAAACAAACCAAATCAATGGCTAATTTTCGATTTTAACGTAAGTAAAAAATCCAAATCATCAACTAATGATTCGAATTTACAGGAATAAGGAGTGAGTAATCACTTATGTTTTATCTAGTCTATGCCAAATAACATAAGGTGAATAAAGCAAAAGCTTACTACTCGATTGATTAAGAGATAAGAAAAATGGGAGGTCGTAAATCTGGGGTTATTAACATCGAGGTAAAATGATTAGCCGCTACATTAACGTCGAATGATTTGTTTGAAAAAGCATTGCCTTGCTGATGTTTAACAATAAACACCACGCTACCATGATGACAATGACCATGGTGGCATTCGCTATGGTTTTCATTATTTTCACTGTCATTAATGATGACCTGAGCAGAAAATAATGGCTCATCGGCCTGCTCAGTAATAACTACCACATGCTGGTGTAACTCAAAGTGTTCAGAATTGTTTGGAGCATCAGGGTGAATATCAGCCACAGCAGTAAATGATTGTAAAACAACCATAAAAGCAACAACATAAGATAAACACTTGTTAAACATTCAAGACCTTTCAAAAAGAGCAACGAAACACTCGCGTATATGAGCATTTTAACGAGTAAAAGTTCCTTTAGGAAGTTTTACTTATATGTATCTCGCCTAAGTGCTAAAAGATCAAGACGAATTTAGCGCCACCTTGTGATGCTTTGCCAACCGAGATATTACCACCGTGAGCAAGCATAATTTGTCTTGATAACGCTAAACCAACGCCGCTACCTTGTTTCTTGGTGGTAAAAAAAGGCACAAAAATTTCGTTAATAATATCATCGGAAATACCCAAGCCATTATCCGCCACTTCAATCATCACATAACCACGGTGATGCACTTTACCACTCAGCATGACTTGTGGTTTTTCAATGCTGTTTTCACCCTTCTCCTCAAGTAAGGCTTGTTGAGCATTTTGCAGTAAATTCAGCAGTACTTGTTCGATTAAGTCGACATCAGCTTGAATCTCCAACCTTTCAGTGGGTAAATCGACAATAAGAGTAATCGCTGATTTTTGCCATTCATCAGTCAATAATGTTTCAATGCGTTGAAATAATTCCCGTACGCGAATGCTCTGTAATTTAGGCTCTGGCATTGCCGTTAAACTACGATAACTTTGTACGAATTGCATTAACCCTTCAGAGCGTTTAGCGACCGTATCAGCCGCTTGACTAACATCAGTTAAGTCTTCCGCTATGCGATTTATGTTTTCACCGCTTAGCATTTGACTATGAGCATCACCCGCTAGACTACTGACGGTTTTTGATAGAGAGGAAATAGGCGTTATGCTGTTCATTATTTCGTGAGTCAGCACCCTGACTAAATCTTGCCAAGACTTAAGTTGCACTCTGTCTAACTCACTTTGAATATCTTGTAAGCTGATAACCGTTTCACTCACTGAACCTATCACTATTTGAGAAGCAACCACAGTGAGCTGTCGCTCCATGCCTTGACTCTGAAAAGTCACTAACTGAGTTTCCCCAGGCTGTAATTGGCTAAGCTGGTCAACAAAGCTTTCGCCAAAACATTCTAGATCCGATACTTTTGATAATAGTGAGTCACCCAAAAGATGACGAGCAGCGTTATTATGAATCTTTAATAGCTGATGTTGGTCAATAGAAATGATCGCCACCGGAATATGGGCAATCAATGCATCCAGGTAGCGTAGCCTTTCTTCCTGCTGTTGCCTGTCAACTTGTATATGTTGCATGACCTGTTGAAAAATGACTGATAAAGACTCAAAGTTTGCGCTGTTCTTTTCAGGAAGGTGATCTTGAGGATGAAATCGCTGGCTAAAATCTTGGTATTTTATTGCCTCAATAAAACGGCTAAGTTCATGGTTGGTTTTACTCATCCAACGTATTAATTCAAATACTTGCCCACCAGCACAACTTATTAATAGAAAAGTCACCACATAAAAATCAGTGTTCACTACAACCGTACTAAACAGCAAAAGTGTCAACGTTAACAGGGACACTCGCAATAAAAGTAGGTTAGTAAAAGATTTAAAAACCATATTTTTCCATCCGTCTATATAAAGAAGCACGTGTCAATCCTAGTGCTTTGGCCGCCTTGCTGACATTAAAACGGTATTTTTTAAGGGCGGTTTCAACTAACTGCCGTTCAACCGTCTCTAGGTTCAACTCTTCATCAACCGATGAAGTTGTGGTATTTACCGTTAAGCCGATTTCTTGAACATCAGCCTGAACCTTGTCTTGTACTATATCTGCACTGCCCGTTTTAGTTTCATGCGCATCACTTAACTGTAAATCGATTGCCTCAAGTTGCTCACCATCAGATAAAATCACCGCTCTTTCCACCGCATGACGTAATGCTCGCACGTTGCCTAACCAGTTATTTTCTTTGGCGGCGTTTATGGCATTTAGCGATAACTTTTTATCTGCTTTGCGGTATTTTTTGGCGTATAAAATTGCATAATATTCGGCGATTTCTGTAATATCATCAATACGTTTCCTAAGGGGTGGTAATTCTATTTCTACGGTATTTAAACGAAACAGTAAATCTTGTCGAAATTGTTTTTCATCTTGTAATTGGTTGCGATTAATATTGGTGGCAGCAATCACTCGGACATCAATATCAATTGCATTATTTTCGCCTAAGGGTGTGACTTTTCGTTGCTCTAATACCGTTAGAAGTTTTGCCTGCAAGTGCAATGGAATATTGCTGATCTCATCAAGAAATAAGGTCCCGCCATTGGCAGCCACTAAACGCCCTACCCGATCTTTAGTTGCCCCAGTAAAAGCGCCTTTTTTATGACCAAATAATTCAGATTCAAAAAGGCTTTCTGACACCGCACCTAAATCAATGGACATAAAAACCTGTTCATTACGCAAGCTTTGCTGATGAAGCTCTCGCGCAACCAGTTCTTTACCTGTGCCATTTTCACCTAATATCAGTACATTGGCGTCAGTAGCCGCACTCTTTTGAATTAACGAATGTACCTGCGACATCGCTTGAGACGAACCTAAAAGACTCTGATGTGAACCATGAGTTGTTTCAACCAAGACTTGGTTACTTTGTTTTAATTTTTTGGTTTCAAAGCGGCTTTGATGTAATTGCGTAGCAGCAGAAAGCGTAGCGATCACTTTTTCATTTTGCCAAGGTTTGCCAATAAAGTCGGTAGCACCATGTTTCATCGCTTCGACAGCAATATTCATATCACCATGGGCGGTGATCATTACCACTACAGCATCGGGGTCAATTTCCAGAATTTTTTGCAGCCAGAAAAAACCTTGTTGGCCACTGCTCTCACCCGGTGAGAAATTCATATCAAGTAAAATAGCGTCGAAGCTATTTTCACTCATCACTTGTGGAATATATTCAGGTCGATGGCAGGTTTTTATAACATCAAAATGGCGTTTTAATAATAATTTTGCTGCCAATAAAATATCTTCATCATCATCAACAATCAGTAGACGTTTTTCAATACTCACAACCATATCCTGAATTCTAAACTGTTCACTATCGTACAGTATTGCTCGGATCCGTACAAAAGTTATTGTTCATTTTCGAACAGTAGGTTTGTAAAACAATATTTATATCAATAAATACAATAACTTAACTTTTGGCACAATGCTTGTAATAGAAGAAACAGCGAAATATAAAAACCAAAGGAAATATTATGTCGGATCTAACTACCGAATCTGGACAACTTGTTGGCAGTGAACAGGCTGAGCAAGCAGTTCAACCATCAAGAAAGGCACTAAAACGAGCAAAAAACACCTTAATGTGGGCAGCCAAGTCTTGGTTTACCGTAGCAGCTATAGGCATGTGGATGTTTGTTGCTTATATACTAGCCTTTTATGCTGGTGCAATTATCGCTGGCAATATTGAGGCTTGGAATGATGTCTTACCCAAAGGCTATGTGCCTGGTGATACGCTTGGCAATATTGCCATTGGTGCCCATGTCTTAATTGCTGCGATCATCATCGGTGGAGGTACGTTACAGCTAATACCTAAAGTTAGACAGGTAGCGCCAAAATTTCATCGTATTTTGGGGCGGATCTATATTCCTGCCGCTATGTTAACCAGTATTGCCGGTTTATATATGGTATGGATTAGAGGCGGTGGGGTTGGTGATTTGACTCAACATATCAGCATAAGCCTAGATGCCGTGTTAATTATACTCTTTGGTTTTTTAACCATTAAATATGCTATGGCTCGCCAAATTGCTACCCATAGAAAGTGGGCACTACGCTTATTTATGGTGGTTAACGGGGTGTTCTTTTTCCGCATTGGTTTGATGTTCTGGTTAACAGTTATGGGTCCAGTGGGGATAGAGATGAAAAGCTTTACCGGCCCATTTCTTGATGTTTGGGGTTTTGCCCAATATTTATTGCCTTTAGCTGTTTTAGAAATGTATTTTCGCGCCAGCGAAGGGAAAGCTATCATCAAACAATATATAACATCAGCAGTGATCTTCATCCTTACAATTTGTACCGGCGTAGGTATTGCCGTAGCAGCAATGGGCATGTGGTTACCACGTATTTAAAACAGTTTAATTAGGGGATAACGATGTCTATTTTATTAATGGTTCATATTGCCGGTGGTTTTGTTGCTTTAAGCTCGGGCGTTGCGGCGATGATTTTCCGTAAAGGCTCAAAGTTACATAAAAAGAATGGCAATGTGTTTGTGATTTCAATGCTGGTGATGGCAATAACGGCTTCATATTTAGCATGGAATAAAGCCATTATGTTGTCTGTTTTTGGCGGCACGTTAACCACTTATTTAGTTATTACCGCATGGTTAGCTGCTAGGCGTAAAAAGGGACAGTCTGGCATCGCTGAAGTGAGTGCTTTGTTGTTAATCCTAGTAACAGCCGTGGGTTATTACTATTTTGGTTTTGAAACACTAAACTCAGCTTCCGGTTTAAGCAAAGACGGATTACCTGCGCAAGCCTTTTTTGTTTTTGGCTCTGTTGCCATCATTGCGGCATTTTTTGATATTAAAATGTTACTGGCAAAGAAGCTCAACCAAGCTCAAAGAATGACTCGTCATATATGGCGTAGTGGCTTTGCGATGTTTATGGCAACGGTGTCATTATTTTTAGGACAATCGCAGGTATTCCCGGAAAGTTTACAAAAAATAGAGTTTTTAGCACCACCCGTGATAGCTGTCATCGCCTTTTTACTCTATTGGTTGTGTCGGGTACTTTTTACTAATTTATATAAAAAGCCTAAGATAGCAGTTAATTAATTTATGTTGAAATAGCTAAATGTTGAAATTATCAAATTTAAGTAAGCAATATCGTAGCGGCTCAATAAATACCATGGCGATAAATGATATTCACCTTGAGATAAAACAAGGTGAATTTATCGCGATAATGGGGCCATCAGGCAGTGGTAAATCAACGTTGTTAAATATTATTGGTTTATTAGACCAAGCGACTCAAGGTAGTTATCAGTTTCTTAATCAAGAAACTCAACACTTAAATGAAAAACAATTAAGCCAATTACGTAAAGAAAACATTGGCTTTATTTTTCAAAATTTCAATTTAATTGAAGAGCTCACTGTCGAAGAGAATATTGAACTCGCCATCCTTTATCAAAAGATAAATAAACGCCAGCGTCGGGCAAAGATAAACGAGGTAATGGATCAAGTGGGTATTGCTCATCGAGCAAAACATTTACCGGTTGAATTATCGGGCGGCCAACAGCAGCGTGTCGCTGTTGCTCGAGCCATTGTCGGTAATCAAAAACTCATTTTAGCTGATGAACCCACCGGAAACCTTGATAGTGCCCACGGTCAAGAAGTGATGAGTATTTTGCAAGGCCTTAATGAAGAAGGTACCACCATTATTATGGTTACTCACTCTCCTGCACATGCTGCCTACGCCAATCGAACAATCAATTTATTTGATGGCCATATCGTCACCCAAAGCATTAAAGCAATGGCTTAAGAATGTTATTAAACTACTTAACTATTGCCTTGCGAAACCTGGCAAAATATCGTTTATATACCGCGATTAACATCATTGGTTTAACCATAGGTTTAAGTGTTTTTCTATTTGGCGTATTACTTGCCAATTATGAAACTAATCATGATCATATGTTTGATAAACGTGATCGTATTTTTACCGTCGGCAGTTTATTTTCGCCAACCTCAGGTGAGTCCATCAGTGAGTTCCCTAATGCTAGATTAGCCTACGGCCCTCTTTTTAAAGATGAAATACCACAACTTGAAAAGGTTGTACGCTCATTATCAAAAGAGCGTCTACTGACGATAAATAACAAACACGTTTATCAACAAATTCGATTTGTCGAAAATGGCTTTACCGAGTTATTTAATTTTGATTATTTGTACGGTGACAAAAACGCTTTAGCTAAGCCTAATGGCTTAATCATTACCGCCAACACAGCACAACATTTGTTTGGTACAGTCGACGTTTTAGATGAAATAATACAACTAGATCATCAAACTGAAATGGTGATCACTGCTGTGATTAAAGATGTCGCGGTTGATAGTCACTTTAATTCCTCGTTATTACCCAATCAGCAATTGTCCCTGATCGCACCTTTAGCAAAATTAATTCAACTGCAACAATTTCAGGCTGAGGGAGAATGGCGAACGCTCCACCCCGGCGACATCACTTATATATTACTGCCAATGGATAAATCAAAAGCATGGTTACAATCCCAAGTTGACGCTATTTATCAAAAATATACCGGCAAAAAAGAACAAAGCTATATTCATGCCCTAAAAGTTCGTCCTTTAATTGAATTAAACATTCAAGTTTGGGACTCATTAGGTTTTCCGGTCATCGAATCTTTTCAAATTTTTGGTTTATTGATTTTAATGGTCGCTTGTTTAAATTATGCCAATTTAACTACCGCGCAAAGCTTTTCTCGAACACGTGAAATTGGCTTAAGAAAAACCTTTGGGGCAAACAAAGGTGAATTACTCAGCCAGTTTTTAATTGAAAGTATCACCATCGCCAGTTTTTCAATGGTTTTAGCGCTAGCTTGTTTAGAGCTAATAATACCGACATTTAACCTCTGGACAGGCAAGCAACTCTCCCTTAATTATTTGGCAATGTTACCGTGGGCTTTATTGCTAACTCTGATAATAGGCTTTATTGCTGGTGCTTATCCTGCTTATTTAATCACTCGTCAAACACCTATTGATAGTTTGCATAACAAATTACAAAAAGGTCGCGGAGGTATATATTTTCGCCAAGCAATGATCAGCCTGCAATTTGCTATCTCCTTGTTCATACTTTCTATCGTAATGATCGTGCATTTTCAAAATGAGAAGATGTTAGCGTTAAGCCAGAGCTTTTTGAAAAATGATATTGATATTGTTGATCTAAGAAAAATGGACAATATTCACCGCCATCATAAAGCGCTAAAAGTTGCACTGGAAGAGATAACAGGTATTGAAGCGGTTAGTTTTAGCTCTAGCGTACCTTTCCATAACGCAGGAAATAACTTTAAAGTGACAATGGATCGGCAGAGCAATGTGCCACCAATCAGTGTTTTTAATGTTTCAATCGATGAGCAGTTTTTGAACATATTTAATAGTAAAGTCATTGCTGGTAAACCATTTAAAACTAAAGCTTTAGGACAAACAGCAGAAAAATTAACGGTTGAGTCTACTGAAACACCCACTCCTGTGGTTATTAATCAGCTATTGGCGAAAAGTCTAGGTTTTACCGAAGAACAGACGCTGATCGGTAAAACCTTCTATCAATGGTCAGAAAATCCAGTAGAACTTGCTGAAGGAAAAGCTAAAGTCTTTCAAATTCAGGCGGTGATAAAAGATGAATACTATTTGGGGGTGCATATGCAAATGAGGCCATTCCTCTTTATTCAAAACCCAGCACGATATGACTTAATCTCTATTAGATTTAACGAACAAAGAGATTGGCAAACAGATAAAGAAATTAACTTAGCTTGGCAAAAAATTGTCACTAATTACCCAATTAGACAACAACCATTACGTTACTACTTCAATTTGTTTTTCAGGATCCCGGTGGCAATTAACCAAGCAATAAGCCTGTTCGCCAGCATCGCTATGTCATTAGCTTTTATTGGGTTATTTGGCATGACGGCTTTCCTCGCGCAACGCCGTACTAAAGAAATAGGGCTTAGAAAAGTAATGGGAGCTAATGTCAGTCAAATTATTCGTTTAATGATTTGGCAATTATCTAAACCAATCTTTTGCTCGTTAGTTGTTGCTTTGCCACTCGCCTATTGGACATCTAATATTTACCTGACTTTTTTTCCTGAGAGAATTGACAATATCTTTACTATTATTTCACTTTCAAGTCTAAGTACCATCGTTATTTCATGGCTAATAATCAGCAGTTATGTGATGAAAATAGCAAAAAAAGCGCCAATAAAGTCACTTAGGTATGAATAAGTGAAGTAACTTTATCAGGATATAGCCGCTATTTTTTATGTTGTAGGTGTACTAAGTTAGTTTTATTTTCCAATAAATGATCATAAATAACATAAACCTTGTCAGTTTTACCTATTTGACTAACATAAGCCTCCTTAGGTAAAACGGCATGTTCTTCGGTGATCTTGTTGTCAAAATCATACGAGACTAACAATTTCTCATGCTCTTTATTGAATACATAATATAGTTTGTTATCTATGATATTAATCTGATGAGGCGACAATCCAACGACTTCTTTAGGTAATTGATAAATATTGAATACTTCACCATTTTCCTTTTGCGCCATTAATGTTCTGGTTTTCATATTACCAAAATAAAGTACTTTATCATCATGACTTTGTTGTGCAATTAAGCCGGCATTTAATAATATTTTTTGCTGTTTCTTCGTTTGCAGGTTAAATGAATAGATATTATAAGTGCCATCTTCTGGAACACTCATATAGATATCTTCATCGTTATTGCTCCAATTCAGCAAATATCTTTTGGTCGGAAACTCAAGAATCACATCGTTTTGATTATTTAATAAATCCAAAATATTTACTTGAAAGCTGCCTTGTTCATTCGTGATAAAGGCTAGTGAATTATTTGTATGAGAGATGATTGGTCGATCAATAATATTGGCGGAAAGGCTGGTAAGCTTTTCTGATTCTCCAGCGATATAGCGCCAAATTTCATACGACCCTGTACGATTAGAAATAAAATACAAGGCTTGTCCATCAGCAGCATAAATTGCCTTCATATCTATAAATGCACTATTAAAATCACCCATTTCTGGTAATTGCTCCAAGCCTATATGACTAAGATTCAAATCCCTCCTAGTGCTGGTATAGATCACTGAAGAATTATCAATGCTTGAGGTTATACCTGTTTGGAATTCACCCGGTGTGCTATTGAGTATTTTGATAAATTGCTGCGTATTAACGTTATATGACCATATCGTCGATCGACCTTCTAACCTAGCTGAAAACCAAAGTTCTTCTGTTGATTTGTTACTCATGGCAAAAATCAATTGGAATGGCATACTTACCGCTAACGTTTCTTCCGTTAAGAGATTATATTGGTATAGTTTGTTGGCTCGACCTTGTCGCCATGAAACAAAAAACAACCATTTACCATCCGCTGAAAATAAAGGTTTTCCAATATATTTGGCATCTGTTTTTAACAAACTCAAAGCTATATTAGATTCATTTAAAGGCCAAAATCCAATGTTACGAATACCATTATCGATAAGTCCAATTGCCAGTAAGTTTTCAGAAGGTGACAACGCTAAAGTTAATAGACGTCTTGAATCCCTGTAAATTTCCGTTTTACTCGCATCTTGGATATTGAATTTAACAACTGAACATCGATTGTTAGCACATTCTATAAATATTAAATGGCTTTCATTCTTTGACCATATCGGGCTACGTAATTCATTTAACGTACTGAAGAGCACTTGTTGTTTTTGAGTTTTGATATCAAGTAAAACAAGTTGATAACTACTCTCACTACTTTGCGTGTTATCAATAAAAACAACTTGCTGCCTCGACGATGAAACAGCAGGCATAGAAATATTACTTTCTGCATGAGTTAATAATATTTTTTGATATTCATTGGTTGGGTTGCTGATATTTTGTTGGTAAATCACAAATCCAATGATTGCACTGATAATGGCTACAAATATCAGTGTTTTTACAAGCTTGTTGTTATAGTTTTTTTGATCCGTCTGTTCTGAGGATTGCTTTGTACTTTGATTAATATCATCAATAGGGAAGATGAAGCAGTAGCCTTTACGGGCAATAGTTTCAATAAATTTTGGTGATTTAGCATCATCCTTTAATATTTTTCTTAATTCAAAAATAGCTCGTGTAACAACATCTAAACCCTTTACTGTATTTGGCCATAAAGTTTCAGCAATAAACTCTCGGCTTACTACCTGCCCTTTGTGTTGCATCAAAAAACAAAATACTTGCATGATTTTAGGTTCAAGCTTGAATTCTTGTTCACCCATAAGAATTTTATTGTGTGCAGGTAAGACAATAAAATGACCAAGCTGTATTTTTTCTTTTATAAAATCATTCATGTAACTATCTAAAATTAAAGGTTAAATAAAAGCATCATGAGTCCATCACGACCACATCATTGTACGGGAATACCATTGAGGTTACAAAATTCACATTCTCATTATTACATGGAAACATCATGAAAAGAATTGCAGTTTTTGTCATCCCATTATTAATTTCTAACGGTATTTTTAGTCAATCGAGCTATAGCGCCGACATTGATATAACCATTATTGGTGAAGGAAAAGTTAAAATAGCAGAAGACGCTACTGAGTGCTCAACGAGTTGTAATTTAACCAGTACTTTAGCTAAAAACACCTTGGTTGCTGAAGCAAACTCAGGTGCTGTTTTTTCTGGTTGGTCAGGTCAAACATGTACCGCTGGCAATCAAGTTTTTGTTGATGATGATATGAAAACGTTTAGTGTGGTGCCTGGTGGTGCGAAAGTTTTAGATAGTGCCGATATTAATGGCGATGGTAAAACTGATTTAGCAAGTATCAGTTTATATGAAGGCAAAGTAAGTACCTTAATTAGTAATGGCGATGGCACATTTATTGAGACTGCGATTGATTCTACTTTAAGATATCCAAGCGCACTTGCATTTTATGATTGGGATAATGACTCAGATGCTGACTTATTAGTTGTTGAATATCGCACATCAAAAATAAAATTATATAAAAATGATGGTTTAGGTGGGTTCAGTTTTTCAACCGATTTCATTATTGAAGACAAACAACCTTATGCACTTAGTGTTACCGACATCAATGATGACAACATACCCGATTTATTAATATCTTCTTTTTTTGCTATTACCACCGGTGATTTATATGTTTTGGTAAACAGCATCAAAAATCCTGATGTTAGTTGGTATTTAAATGACGGCTTAGATAACTTTAATCAGGGTTTAAATGTATCAACAAAGGCGGCAATGACATTAGCAATCCATCAACAAGAAGATGTCATGCAAATTGCCGCTGCAGAAATTCTTAATGATGAAATCGCAGTTTATACTCAAATTGATGAAACTATACAACGTACCGCTGTAGATAATGGTAGAGGTAGTTATGGCGTCGCCTTTGGTGATGTTGATAAAGATGGTTTAATGGATTTATTAGCTACCTATTATCGACCTTCAGAATTGAAACTTTTATATGGTCAGGAAAACAATACTTTCTCTGCTGCTGAACTTTTACTCTCACCTGATCAGGGTTTAACGGCAACAGCATTTGGCGATTTTAATGACGACTCATATATCGATATAGCTTCTGGAGAATTTAATGACGACCATTTCTTTTACCTTAAAAATAATGGTTACAAAGACTGTATCGTCTATGAAGGTGAAAACATTGCATTAACGGCAACCTTTACTACTTCACAAGCTACGCCAACTCCTTCCCCCCCTCAAGAAGTTAAGAAGTCTAGTGATTCTGGTGGCGGAGCTATGAACTGGTATCTTGTATTGTTGATTTCAGGCTTAATAAGCTATAGAAAAAAGTAGTGATTTATTAAAGTAAAGATCTCTACTTCATAGAGATCTTTACCGATAATTAGGACACTTTCATACTGAACTAAAAGTAGTTAATTAACTTTAGCTAGGGAAAGCGAAGCTTATCCCTTCACGAACACCACTTGACGGCCAGCGCTGGGTAATGGTTTTACGTTTAGTGTAAAAACGTACACCATCAGGGCCATACGCATGTAAGTCTCCAAATAATGAGCGCTTCCAACCACCAAAACTATGGTAAGCAACCGGCACAGGTAATGGCACGTTAATGCCAACCATACCCACTTGAATATTATCTGAGAAGAAGCGTGCGGCTTCGCCATCTCGGGTAAAAATACATGTACCGTTGCCATATTCATGATCGTTAATAAGCTTCATCGCTTCTTCCATGGTTTTCGCTCGCATTACTTGCAATACCGGACCAAATATTTCTGCTTTATAACTTTCCATTTCTTGCGTGACATTATCAATTAAAGTGGCGCCGACGAAGAACCCCTCTTCATAGCCTTCAACGTTAGAATTTCTCCCATCAACGACTATTTTTGCCCCTTGTTCTTCAGCGCTATTGATATAACCAATGACTTTTTCTTTATGTTGCTGGGTAATAACCGGACCAAAATCATTGCTTGGATCACTGAACACACCAACACTTAAGCCTTTCATGCCTTCTTGCATTTTAGCAATAAGTGCATCAGCAGCTTCATCGCCTACCGCAACGGCTACCGACAAGGCCATACAACGCTCGCCAGAAGAACCAAAAGCTGCACCTAACAATTGATTAACTGCATTATCAATATCTGCATCAGGCATCACTATTGCGTGATTCTTTGCTCCTCCAAGTGCTTGGCAACGCTTGCCATTAGCATTCGCCGTAGTATAAATATGCTCTGCAATTGGTGTTGAACCAACAAAGCTAACCGCTTTAATGCGTTCATCACTTAATAAAACATCTACAGATTCTTTATCACCATTAACAACATTCATTACCCCATCAGGTAAGCCTGCTTCTTTTAATAATTGTGCGATATATAACGTAGAACTAGGATCGCGTTCAGAAGGTTTTAAGACAAAGGTATTGCCACAAACAATGGCTAATGGAAACATCCACATTGGTACCATGGCTGGGAAGTTAAATGGAGTGATACCGGCAACTACACCTAAAGGTTGAAATTCACTCCATGAGTCAATATTAGGACCCACATTTTTACTATGCTCGCCCTTTAAAAGTTCAGGAGCACCACAAGCAAATTCAATATTTTCAATACCACGTTGTAATTCACCAGCAGCATCATGGCTTATTTTGCCATGCTCTTCCCCAATCAGCTTACAAATATGATCAGCATGTTCTTCTAATAACTCTTTAAAGCGGAACATCACACGTGCACGTTTAATGGGTGGAGTATTACGCCACTCAGGAAATGCAGCTTGAGCAGCAGAAATTGCTTTTTCAACGGTTTCTACCGATGCTAGCGCAACCTTTTTAGTCGCTTTCCCTGTTGATGGGTTATAAACATCTTGTGTACGTGCATTATCGGTAATAATTTCACCGTTAATTAAATGGCCTACAATTGTCATGATTTTTCCTAATATGTTTATGCTCTTAAAATATCGAAATATGATAAGAAAGTGATAATTAAAATGTCTTTATTTACTATTGTTTATTATTTAGTTTCGTTTAATGAATCGCCAAGCGCATTAATTAAACTACTCATTTCTGCAACCTCTGTGGTAAAAGGTAACCCTAATTGAATGGTGTCACCGCCATAACGCACATAAAAACCTTTTTGCCACATATTCATCGCTATTTGGTATGGGCGAAGTGCTGGCTGACCTGCTACTGCTTCAATACTTAAGGCACCTGCTAAACCATAATTACGTATATCGCTAACATGCTTGCTGCCTTTTAAGCTGTGTAACATTTCTTGAAACTGTGGTGAGATTTCTTTTACTCGTTGCGGTAATTTGTCATTTTCAAGAATATCTAAAGATGCTAAACCTGCCGCACATGCCACAGGATGCGCTGAATAAGTGTAACCATGCGGCAATTCCAACATATAATCATGGCCGCCTGTTTCCATGAAAGTATCGTAAATTTCTTGTTTAGAAATTACCGCTCCCATAGGGATAACACCATTGGTCAGCTGTTTTGCCACTGTCATAATATCAGGAATAACACCAAACTCTTCTGCGCCGGTATTTGATCCCATTCGGCCAAAGCCGGTGATCACTTCATCGAAAATCAAAAGAATATTATGTTTATCACAAATTTCACGTAAGCGTTTTAAATAGCCAATTGGCGGGGGAATAACCCCAGCAGATCCTGCAAGAGGCTCAACAATTACTGCCGCAATATTTGAAGCGTCATGCAGGGCCACCATTTCTTCTAACTCATCAGCTAAGTGTGCACCTTGATTAGGTAAGCCATGAGTGAATTTATTTTCAGGTAACAAGGTATGAGGCAGATGTACGGCGTCAATTCCTGGACCATAAATTGTCCGGTTGGGACCTATGCCGCCAACACTAATACCGCCCCAGTTCACACCATGGTAGCCTTTTGCTCGGCCAATAAAACGGGTTTTACTCGCCATGCCTTTTTTACGCCAGAAACCTCGTGCAATCTTTAAAGCGGTTTCAACTGACTCTGAACCCGAGCCCGTAAAAAAGACCCTGTTAAGGCCTTCAGGCATAAATTCAGTAATCCGGTGAGCGAGTTCAAATGATTTTTTATGACCAAACTGGAAAGCAGGTGAATAATCTAATTCTTTCACTTGTTTACTAACGGCTTCGGTAATTTCAGGTCGACTATGGCCAGCACCACAAGTCCATAATCCAGACAAGCCATCAAATATTTTGCGACCTTCTGAGTCGGTGTAATAATTTCCTTGTGCACTAACAATAATACGAGGGTCCTGTTTAAATTGACGGTTACCCGTAAATGGCATCCAGTGCGCATCTAATTGCGCTTGAGTTAAGCCATGATTTGCGTTTGTATTTTTATTCATTATTTCACCTTGCTCTTCAATTTTTTAGCGAAGCGTATGTTTGATTGCCTATGTCTATTATCAATGTTTTAATAGGTTATTAAATACATACTTTAAAAACTTAAGTTAAGCATTTACTTACCAAAGGTTTTGTACAGATGAAAAAGAATAAAAATATACTGCCTAAACAATTAGGTGATGCTCAGATCAGGTTACTAAGAATATATAAAGTGGTGATCGAGTCAGGTGGATTCTCTGCGGCTGAAGTTGAATTAAATATCAGTCGGCCAGCAATAAGCTTAGCAATAACCGAATTAGAATCATTACTTAATATGAAGCTTTGTCACAGAGGACGGTCAGGATTTTCCATAACCGAACAAGGCAAAAAAGTGTATCAATCTGCCCTGCATCTATTAGGCAGCATTGAGAATTTTAAAGCAGAGATCAATGCGATAAACACTGAACTTGTTGGTGAATTGAATATTGGCATCACAGATAATCTAGTCACGATTGAAGAAATGCGGGTCACAAGAGCATTAAGTGCGTTAAAGCACCGTGCCCCTGATATTATTATTAATATTCGAATGATGCCTCCAAATGATATTGAATCAGCCATTTTAAATGGGAAATTACATATTGGCGTTGTACCTGAATTTAGAACCCTTCCTGGTCTTAATTATTTGCCTTTATATAAAGAGGAGTCACTGCTTTATTGTAGCGAGCAGCATCATTTATTTAAACAAGATTTGTATCAGGTAAGTGACGACTCTTTAATTCTATATGATGCCGTTGTGCCTAATTATCCTCAATCAGTTGATATTAAGAAGCAACAAAAAACACTTAAAGCTACGGCAACCTCTACGGATAGAGAAGGCATTGCTTTCTTGATATTAACGGGACGGTTTATTGGTTTTTTACCCACTCATTTTGCACATCGATGGGTTTCAAGAGACAAATTACGAGCTATTGAAGCCCATAATAGAAAATTTAGTACTAACTTCTCCGTTATTACTAGTAAGGGGGCACGGAGTCATTTAATTTTAGAGGCTTATTTAGAAGAGTTAACTCAAGCTTAAACCGCTGTGAAGAATAGCCGTATTATTAATGTGTCCAATAATAATTGTTTCTCCGACATGCGGCTTAATTAGATATAGGAAAATAAGAAGAGACAAAATATAGATCTCTATTTTTACAGAGATCTATACTGATGATAGAGGTCATCATCGCCATCAATTCAAAGTAACAAACTCTTCTGCTGAAGTAGGATGTATCGCTACGGTATTATCAAAGTCAGCTTTGGTTGCGCCCATTTTCATGGCAACGGCAAACCCTTGTAATAATTCATCACTACCAAAGCCGATAGAATGAATGCCAACAATTTTTTCTTCTTTGCCGATACAGATTAGCTTCATTCTGGTTGGGTCACGATAATCTTCAGTGATCGCTTGATAAAGCGCAGTAAATTGTGAGTTGTAAACTTTAACCTGACCTTCGCCATATTCAGCAAGCGCTTCTTTTTCAGATAAACCAACGGTGCCAATGACCGGATGACTAAATACCACGGTAGCAATATTTGAGTAATCGAGATGTTCATAAGGTTTATTGTTAAATAAGCGCTCACATAAACGACGTCCCGCAGCAACGGCTACTGGGGTAAGCTGTGCTCGCCCTGTGTTATCACCCACCGCATAAATACCAGCAACATTGGTATTTTGATATTTATCGGTAGGAATAAAACCTCGTTGATCAAGCTCTATGCCAGCAGCTTCAATATTAATATTATCTGTGGCTGGCTCCCGACCAATCGCCCAAATCAGTGAATCAACAGGACCTACTGACTTACCATTTTCTAAATGGATGGTTAACTGACCATTTTGATGTTTTTCAACCCTAGTTGGAATACTGTTGTTATGCAGTGTAGGTCCATGTTTTGCCATTTGCTCCACCAAAGTATCACTAAGCATTTCATCAAAGCTACGTAATGGTTTTTCTTTGCGCACTAATAAATGCGCGTTACTGCCTAAAGCGTGTAATACACCAGCAAGTTCTACTGCAATATAGCCAGCCCCAACAACAGCAACTGACTCTGGTTGTTTAGTTAACTCAAAAAATCCGTTGGAGTCGATACCATGTTCAGCACCTTCAATCGTGGGAATACTTGGACGACCACCCGTGGCAATAACAATATGGTCAGCGGTAATGTGCTCACCATTGACTTCAACGGTATTTTTATTGATAAATTTAGCAAAGCCATTGATCACAGTAACATCATTACTGGCAAAACCTCGTGCATAAGCTGCATGAATTCGCTGGATATAAGCTTCGCGATTTTCAACTAGCTTTGCCCAGTTGAACTCCTGTAGAGGTGCTTTAAAACCGTAATCTGCCGCATAATGTAACGCATCAGCAATTTGACCGGCATACCACATCGCTTTTTTAGG